>ENA-UPSB01001193-UPSB01001193.1-bioreactor-metagenome-genome-assembly--contig:-NODE-1193-length-32343-cov-56.552930_pt1 | contig 32343 bp, 31 predicted proteins | sample MGYA00238182_ERZ773286 | MGnify/ENA primary metagenome ERZ773286 (study PRJEB29026, sample SAMN07631240) | bioreactor metagenome | isolation source: Switchgrass digestor | place: USA: Dartmouth...
AATATATCATCTTCAAAGCGAGGGGTTACGGTGAAGGTATTAGGGATCATCGCCGAATACAATCCGTTTCACAACGGCCATATGCATCATCTTAAAAGCTCCCTGGAGCTCATTAAGCCCGATTACACCATAGTGGCCATGTCGGGCCACTTCACCCAAAGGGGCGAAGCAGCCATAATCGACAAGTGGGAAAGGACCGAAATGGCGCTTAAAAACGGCGTCGATATAGTAGTGGAGCTTCCAGCGGCATATTCATCCCAAACGGCTGAACTGTTCGCCTATGGTGGCGTCCAGCTTCTCAACCATACGGGGGTGGTAACCCACATCAGCTTTGGCAGCGAAATAGGGGCAATACAGCCCCTTGCCGAAATAGCCAGGATACTAGCCAATGAGCCACAGCCTTATAAAGCCCTGCTCAGACGATATCTTGATCAAGGGCTGTCCTTCCCCCAGGCCAGGCACCGGGCAATCGTAGAACAGGCAAAGACAACGGGGTTCAGCTTTTCGGAAAGTCAGTGGGAAAAAATAATCAACAGTTCCAACTCCATACTGGCAATAGAATACCTGAAGGCGCTCTACAGGACGGGAAGCAGCATAATTCCGGTTACCATCCGGCGAATAGGCGCATCGTACAACGCTCAGGAGTTGAGCGGCGAGATATCCAGCGCAACCGCCATAAGGAACGAGCTCCTGAAACAAAAGTGCTGGGACAGCATTTCCCGGGCAATGCCCCGGTCATCCTTTGAAATATTGAAGCGCGCCGTAGAATCGGGAAAAGGGCCGGTTACTAACGCTTGCCTGGAACAGCTCTTTCTGGGAAAAATCCGCTCCATGCCCCTGGAGGATATCAAAAATTTGATGGACGTAGACGAAGGCCTTGAAAACCGCATAAGGGAATGCGCTCTCAAAGCTTCCTCCCTAGATGAATTCATGGTCCTTGCCAAGACCAGAAGATACGTTTACACCCGCCTGCAACGCATACTGGTTCATGCCTTGCTGGGGATAACAAGGGAAAGGGTGGAAAGATTCCGCAACGCCGGCGGCCCGCAATACCTGCGAATTCTGGGCTTCTCAACCAGAGCCATACCGCTTTTGAAGCATTTAAAACAAAACGCCAGGGTACCCATCATAACGAAGGCAGCCCATCATCATCGATTGCTCGAAAACCCGGTAGCCCGCGAAATGTTCGAAATAGACGTTCTGGCCACCAACTTATACAGTTTGGGCATACCCGATCCATCTTACAGAAAGGGGAACAGGGACTTTACCGAGAAGATCCGGGTGATCAATGCCGGTAGGTCTCTATGAGATTTTTTATGCGGTCCATAGCTTCTATGGTGGCCTTTCTGCCCGCCTGTACGCATTCATCCACCCGGTCGAAATAAAACGGGTGTATTTCCGAAACCTCGGGGTATATTATGACATCGCCTTTTTCGACGTTATTCTTCAAAATTTCCAGCTCCATTACTTCCAATGACTGGATAATTACCTCCAGGATATTTACAGGCGAGCGATGCTGCCCCCTAAATCCTACATCCACCCCTATGACCACATCGGCCCCCATGCGCTTTACGGTATCCACCGGCACCCGTGCCAGCAGTCCGCCGTCCACCAGGATGTGATCTTCCTGTTGTACGGGGATAAATATGCCGGGTATGGATATACTGGCCCGCACGGCCTTATATACCTTTCCCCGGTTAAGCTCTATCAGCTTGCATGTCTTAAGGTCGACAGCCGTAACGGTAAGGGGAATGTTGAGCTGGTCAAACTCCATATCGCGGGTAAGCAGCTTTATAAGCTCTTCGATTCTCTGTCCTTTTATAAAACCATTACGGGGGGTAGTGACATCGTAATACTTCCTCATGTCCAGGTTCTGTGCCAGCCCCTCCATCATCCTAGGGGATACACCGGCGGCGTACAAAGCCCCCACAATGGCACCGATGCTGGTGCCGGCTATGTAATCGGGGAAGATTTCGTTTTCTTCTAGCACCTGCAATACGCCGATATGAGCCAAACCTCTGGCAGCCCCCGAGCCCAAGGCCAACCCTATCTTTACCTTTTCCTTCATAAAATTACTACCTCCACAATATGAATTATATTGTAGCGCACTCTTTATATGCTTTATTATGGGAGGAAAAATGCATAAAGGATACACCTTGATGAAGCTGCAGTCCATAACATTGGTGATATTATGCCTAATGGTGGCCTGCTTTATAATCGCCTTTCCGCGTCAGTCGTTCCAGGCGGCTCTGACCGGTCTGGATACCTGGCTGACAAACGTCTTTCCGGCACTGCTTCCTTTTTTCATCACCTCCGAGATAATGATGGGCGTTGGGCTGGTAGACTTTCTTGCCATACTGCTAAGGCCCATCATGAGGCCATTGTTTCGCTGTCCGGGCGAAAGTTCGTTCATATGGGCTATGAGCATCACCTCGGGCTATCCCGTGGGAGCAAAGCTGACATCTTCCTTCCTTGAAAGGGGTGACATAACCGTTCGGGAAGCCCAGAGGATAATGGCCTTTTGCAGCACTTCCGGCCCCCTCTTCATGCTTGGTGCTGTAGGCATAGGAATGCTCAACAGCTCCGCAGCCGGCAAAATTATCGCAATAAGCCACTATATGGCATCCATCATAGTGGGCCTCCTGTTTCGCTTTTATATGCCATCCGAGCCCAAAAAAGCCAAAAAAATAGATAATCCCCCCGGCATTAAGGCGGCTTTTTCGGCTCTGCTGTCGGCAAGAAAAAAGGACAGCAGAACCTTCGGGGAAATGCTGGGCGATGCCGTCCGCAATTCCATGAACGCGCTCCTGTATATAGGGGGATTCATCATACTCTTTTCGGTAATCATCAATATATTATTAAAAACCGGCTTCATAAGCAATATATCCCGCATGCTGGCGCCCATCCTCACGCCTCTGGGGATAAACCCACAGCTGCTGCCCGGCCTGATGGGAGGAATACTGGAGATGACCACTGGGTGCAAGCTGATAGCCCAGGCTGCCGCTCCGCTGTCCCAAAAAATAATACTGAGCACATTTATAATCAGCTGGAGCGGATTTTCCATACACGGCCAGGTAATGGGCTTTTTAAGCAAGAGCAGCATTTCCATGGGCTTGTACATGATGGCAAAGGTTCTCCATGGGCTCCTGGCTTCCGTCCTGGCCTGGGCCATTATGAAAATATGGGTACACCCAGACCTGGACGCATTTCACCAATTTACTCCTCAACCGGATGCATCATTTTCCGCTCAGCTGCAAAGCGCATGGCAGATGGTTATATATTGCATTTTAATCCTGTCTCTGATGGCATTAATCTCCCTCATGGCGATGCGCTTCAGACCATATAGTCGCGCCAAGCGCCCGTAGAGCTTCACTTCTTGCTTCCCTTTAGTTCCTCGCGGTTCTGCCTTATGACCTCCAGCTGCTGTGCGAGGTAGCGCTCCACCTCTTGCAGTATCTCATCGGCATATTCTCTTGCGCCCAACCGTATCTTCTTGGCGCTATCCTGCGCATTTTCGATGATCTCCCTGGACTGCTGATAGGCCATCTGGGTTATCTCGTGCTCGTCCACAAGGGCTTTAATGTGTTGTTCCGTTTCTTTGAGGAGGGTTTCGGCTTCTTTCTGGGCTTCGGCCAGTATTTTCTGGCGTTCCTTGGTCACCATCTCTGCCTTTTCCAGTGCTTCCGGCAAGCTAAGGCGGATATCCCTGATGATATCCAGACATTTATCGCGGTCTACCATTATTTTGCCCAAGAGGGGTACGGGCTTGCCGTTTTCCAGCTCATCCTCCAAAATATCCAGAAGGTTGAAAATATTCATATTCCCTATTCCTCCTCACGAGTTAATCAATTTCTTTTGTATATCGGTCAAAACGACTTCGGGCACCAGTTCGCCAATACAGCCGCCCAACCTGCCGATCTCTTTGACGACGCTGGAACTCAAATAGGAGTATTTATAGCTGGTCATCATGAACAGGGTTTCTATGTTGGGATCCAGCTTTCTGTTCATGAGGGCCATTTGAAATTCATATTCAAAATCTGATACCGCCCTCAAACCCTTTATGATGACGCGGGCGTTTTTCTTCCGCATGAAATCGACCAGCAGCCCTTCGAAATGATCCACTTCCACGTTGGATATGCCGTTTACCGCTTTTTTTATCAACTCCATCCTTTCCGCTACCGTAAAGGTGGCCACCTTGTTGGGATTGCGCACAACGGCCACAATCAGCTTGTCAAATATCTTGCTGGCTCTCTTTATAATATCCATATGCCCATTTGTTATAGGATCGAAACTTCCAGGATAAACAGCTATATTCACTCTTCCATTCACTCCCTTTTATAAAGGCTTATCTCGGTATCGCCATAACGCCTGTCCTGCAGTTTAACCAAACTCCCAACTCTATCGGGTTGATGGTCCCTGCTGGAATGCTCAATTACAACTATGCCATCCTGACTCAATATATCGCTGCCGGCGATGGCATTAAGAAGCGGCTCTTCCAATCCCCTGCTGTAAGGAGGATCGGCAAATATTATGTCAAACCTTTCCCTGCCGGAAAAGCGCTTGATCGCATGAAACACATCATCGCGCACGACGGTGGTCTGTTCAACGCATCCCAGATTTGCACGATTCCTGTTGAGCACATCGATGGCGCGCGGATCCTTTTCCACAAACACCACTTTCAAGCAGCCCCTGCTTATGGCCTCCAGGCCCAGGTTGCCCGTCCCGGCAAACAGGTCCAGCACGTTGCTGCCGGCAATACGATGCTGCAGTATGTTGAACATGGCCTCCTTTACCCTGTCGGATGTAGGCCGGGTATGCATGCCCTTTACCGCCAGCAGCCTCTTACCCTTCCACCGCCCTGCTATAACTCTCAAGTCCATTGCCTCCATGGTATGTAATTTTTTAATTATTATTCATTCTAGCATAATTTACTACACCGGACAAGCAATCTTTCAAAAACGGGGCCAATTTTCCTGGCAGGGTGTATATTTTTAAACATATCGTGCAATAATAAAAATGTAACATCCCCCATAGAGCTCTTCCTTCAATTTCTCCTCTCCCAGCGCTGGTGGCCTAAAGGTCACCAGCTTTTTTTTGCTTAAGCGACTTTGATGTGCAGGCTTTGATGTGCATCGTGGCATAACTTAAACCGGAAGATAGCGCTTATTATAACCGATGCTAGTGGATATATGATGTTGCTTCATCAACCGCCAAATATGATAAAAGGGAACGGCTCAAAGCCGTTCCCTTTTATCATGCATGTTATCTACCGCTGAGCTGCCTCTCGGCCTGCTCGATCATCTTCTTTACCATATACCCACCGATATAACCAGCCTCTTTAGCGGTCAAATCCCCATTGTACCCCTGCTTGAGGTTAACTCCCAGCTGGCTGGCTATCTCGAACTTCATGTTGTCCAGAGCCTGCCTAGCCTCGGGAACCACGTTGCGATTCTTATTATTCCTGGCCACGCTGTTTTCACCTCCTATTTCTATCGTGGTATTATTAATTTAACCAATATAACGATTTTTACTCTAGTAATATATAGCAACTGTATATTTATTTTTGATTAAAAAACGATAGGGCTAAACCCTCTTGAACAAGAGGGTTTAGCCCTATGCACTCGTCGCCTTTAGTCACTTTTAATTGAATGTTATTTCCCTTAGCTGTTCATTGAACTTTTCTGCCGTGTATTCAATCAGGGCTTTATAAGCGGGTTCATCCCTTGCCTGCAGGGCCTGCCTAACGGCCAGGTCAACCTGCTTTAATATACCTATATCCCTCACCAGGTTGGCAATCTTAAACTCGGGCAGGCCGTGCTGCTTAACCCCAAGAAAATCGCCCGGGCCTCTAAGCTGTAAATCCTTCTCGGCTATTTCAAAACCGTCGTTGGATTTGGTCATTACCTCCATGCGCTCGTAGATCTCCCTGGTCCTGGCATCTGCAATCAGTATGCAGTAGGACTGGTGGTCACCGCGGCCAACCCGCCCTCTCAGCTGATGCAGCTGAGCCAGGCCGAACCTCTCGGCGTTCTCGATTACCATGACGGTTGCATTGGGCACGTTTACCCCTACCTCTATTACCGTAGTCGAAATAAGCACATCGAGCTGGCCGGCTGCAAAGGCCTCCATCACGCTCTCCTTTTCGGCAGGCTTCATGCGCCCGTGCAAAAGCCCCAATCTCAAATCGGCCAGCTCCCCGCGCCTTAACGTTTCAAATAGTTCGATGGCCGACTGCGAATCTATGGCATCCGACTCCTCCACCAAAGGGCATACCATATATGCCTGGCGCCCCTCCGCCACCTGACGCCTGATGAATTCCAATACCCGTCCCTTCATGGATGGGGGCACATGATAGGTTTTAACGGGCTTTCTGCCGGGCGGCAGCTCGTCGATTACCGAGACGTCCAGATCGCCGTAAAACATAAGGGCAAGCGTTCTGGGAATAGGGGTGGCCGACATGACAAGCATGTGGGGCGATTGGCCCTTCTGCTGCAATGCCGCCCTCTGCCGCACCCCAAAACGGTGCTGTTCATCGGTTATAACCAGGCCCAGATTTTTGAAATTCACCCCGTTCTCAATTATGGCGTGGGTTCCTACGAGAATATGGATGTCCCCCGTGGCCAACCTGAATCTCACGCTCTCCTTCTCCACATTTTTCATTCCTCCCACCAGGCACTCCACCTTTACCCCGGTACCATTAAACAGCTTTTTAAGGGTTGCATAGTGCTGCCTGGCCAGTATCTCGGTTGGCGCCATCATGGCTCCCTGGTACCCGCTGAGCACGGTACAGTATAACGCCAGAGCCGCCACCACCGTTTTACCGGAACCCACATCCCCCTGTACCAGTCGATTCATAACCCTTCCGCTCTTCAAATCTCCCAATATCTCGCCCATCACCCTTTTCTGGGCATTGGTTAGAGGAAAGGGCAGGCTTTGTACAAACTTATCAAAAGCCCCCTGGTCCCATTCAAAGATCAAGCCACGGTTGTCGCTCTGATTTTTTTCCCGAATCAGATGCAGTGCCAACTTCATGAAGAACAGCTCTTCGAATACCAGCCTGCATCTGGCCTGTTGCAGCGCCTGAAGGGATTGGGGAAAGTGTATATGGTGCATGGCAAAATTCTTTTCCGCCAGCTTAAACCTCCTTCGCAAATCCGCCGGAAATTGATCGTTTAAACTTCCTTCTACCCTCTTTAAAGCCTCCGCCATCAAATTTCGCATATCCCTCTGCGTGATCCCTTCGGTAAGCGGATAAACGGGCAGTATTTTGCTCCCATCATGCTTTGCGGGAACATACTCTTCAACGATGGGATTTTGAAGCCTCACCATTCCATACCTGTACTCTACCTTCCCCCGAACAAAATACGGCCTGTCGGTGCCGTACATATTGCTGCGATAAGGTTGATTAAACCATACGCACCACAGGTAGCCGGTGTCGTCCTTTGCCCGCCAAGTGGTTATGGTCAATCCCTTTCTGGGCTTTTGGGTGTTTGCATTCCCTACGAAAGTCACCACAAAGGACGCATCCTCCCCGTTCACGGCACCGGCCACCTTCTGGATACCGCGCCATACCTCGTAATCCCTGGGAAAATGCTGCAGAGCGTCCTCCACGGTCTTTATGCCCAGCTTATTCAGACGGGCCGCCTTTTTGGGCCCCACGCCTTTTATAAACTGTACTTCTTGATCCAGTATGCCCATAAAGCCTTTGCACCTCATCGTAATAACGTCGTTCAGCTATAAAAATTAAAACACTTATATAAAAATTATACCATAATAAAGCAAAAAGCCGGAAGATGCTCCCTCCGGCCCGTGATTTCAACTTGCATAAATTGCTCACTCTACCGATATGATGTAATAGTATAACGGTTGGCCGCCAAAATGGACTTCCACCTCGACGTCCGGATAGCGACTTGAGACAAAATCCGCTATAGCCCGGGCATCCTGCTCGCTTACCTGCTCCCCGTAATACAGCGTAACTATCTCACCATCGTCATCCATCATATTATCTATAAGATCTCTGGCAACTTTATCTATATCGTTACCCACCACGCTTATCTTGCCATCTATTAGGCCTAAAATATCGCCCTTCTGTATGTTCATACCATCGAAACTCGAATCCCGTACGGCATACGTCACCTGGCCGGTCTTCACCGAGCTCAATGCAGCCGTCATGCGCTGTACATTGGTCTCGGCATCCACATCGGGGTTGAATGCCAGCATGGCCGCTATGCCCTGAGGGATAGACTTGCTGGGTATGACGTAAATTCGCTTTTCGCTCATCTGCTGCGCCTGGGACGCCGATAGGATTATATTGCTGTTATTGGGCAGGATGAATATCTCCCTGGCCTTAACCTTCTCTATACCCTTCAGCAGGTCGTCTATGCTGGGATTCATGGTTTGTCCACCCTCAACCACGAAATCCACCGCCAGATCCTTGAATATGGAAGAGATTCCCTGGCCCATGGCCACCGCAATCACGCCAAACTGCTTCTCCTCAACATCATCCTTCGCTACTGGCTCCTCACCGCCAATTTCGTTTAAGTGCCTGTGCTGCTCTCTCATGTTGTCTATCTTTATGCTGGACAGCTCCCCGTATCTCAAACCGAGCTGCAACACCTTGCCCGGCATGTTGGTATGCACGTGAACCTTGATCATATCATCGGCCCGTACCACCACCACGGAATTTCCAAGTTTGCTCAACCGTTCCTTTAAATTCTCCTCGTCCCCTTCTTCAACATAAGGATACAGGTTCTTTATCAGAAACTCGGTGCAGTATCCAAATTCTATGTCCTCTTCGGGCTGTACCTCAAGCTTGGGCGCCGTCGAGTAGCTCTCGGTAGCCATCATGGCACTATCCAGCTCGAAAGTTCCTTTAAGCGCCTGGATTGCACCTATCATTATATATAAAAGCCCCATGCCGCCGGCATCCACAACGCCTGCCTGCTTCAGCACCGGAAGCATTTCGGGAGTCTTATCAAGGGCCCTCTTGGCTGCCTTTATGATCTGTTCATGAAATTCAATGAAATCCTTCTGTGTTCTGGCGATCTTCCTCGCTTCCTCGGCCGCAACCCTGGCAACCGTAAGCATTGTACCCTCAACCGGCTTCATAACGGCCTTGTATGCGGTGTCCACTCCCGCCCGCATGGCCTCGGCATAGTCGCTGGTGGTAACCTGGTTGAAGCTCTGCAATGCCCTGGCAAATCCCCTGAACAGCTGGGATAGTATGACACCCGAATTTCCTCTTGCCCCCTTCAGCGCGCCGGTGGCCAGAGCGCTTGCCACCTGAGCCATGCTATCCGAACGGGCCCCCTGCACCTCTTTTGCCGCCGCCAGCATGGTAAGGGACATGTTTGTACCGGTATCGCCATCGGGGACCGGAAACACGTTCAGGGCATTTACGGCTTGTTTATGCTTATCCAAAAACTGGGTAGCAGACAATATCATCTCTTTCAGTTTAGCTGCATCAATGAATTCGCACTTCAACTCCTTGTACCTCCTTCAGTCAGGGTAGCTCACACTCTCACGCCTTCTACATTGATATCTACCCGTTTTACTGTCATGCCGGTAAAGTTCTCTATGTTATATCTTACAGTTTCCATAACGTTTCTGGCCACAGTAGCTATGGAAATCCCGTATTCCACGATGATATATAAATTTATGTAAACCTCATGATCCTGGGTAGTAACCTTAACGCCTCTGGATAAATTTTCTAACCCCAGCAGCTCCACCAGCCCATCCGTTGGGCGCTTGGCAGCCATTCCTACAATGCCATAGCACTCCATAGCCGATATCCCTGCCAGCGTTGCCAGCACTTCATCCGAAATGATAACCTCACCCAAAGAGTTTCTTTTTCTAGCAGCCATTGTTGTGCCTCCCTTCTTAAAATACCTTCACCGAAAACGCCTTCACCCACGAAAATTCTACTATCATTCTATAATATGATGGCAAATCATGCAATAATATTTATTTTTTTAGTTTTTGCTTTCTTGCAAAACCGAAGGTTTAATGATAAAATAGTATTGTTTTTAAGCAACGGCAGTGGATGTAAAGGAGGAGGTGTAAAGTCCATGTCAAGAAGCTGTGATATATGCAAGAAGGGACTATTGTACGGAAAAGCAGTCAGCCATTCCAACCGCAAGACCAACCGCATTTGGGTTCCAAACATTCAAAAGGTGAAAGCCATCGTCGATGGTAGGCCCAAGACCATCAGGGTTTGCACCAATTGCCTTAAGTCGGGAAAAGTACAAAGAGCGCTTTAATCAGGTTTATTGCGTTCCGGTACGCATAAACGTTCATACTAAAAAAACGTGCGATTAAGCACGTTTTTAATTTTTGGGCGAGCATATTTTCTTTCACGGCTTTGGGCATTGGTAAGTGCCCCTTTCAAGGCCTCGAGCAATCATAAGTAACAGGCCGCAGCCTATCAACCGGCTCTCATTTTCCTCAGCATTCTTATGAATTTCCCAAGCACCCTGGGTAGCTTTATGACATATATCCTGGCCATGCCCATCACCTCACTTCCTCAGGAGAATAACGCCTATGGCTATCATCACGCCGCCCAGAAAAAGCACCCACATCCACAGCGGCACCCATATTATTATCATAAGTATTCCTGCGACGATGAATAGCACGCCCAGAACAGTTCTAGCGGTATTGTTCCTCTTTTTGGGAGTAAACCTCACGATCAACCTGCTCACTTCCCCGCCTGCACAAAAATCTATTCTTTTTCTCGATAAACATTATATGCTACATGCGGCAGACGGGTGACATGCCAAAAAGAATCAATCCCTCGCTATCACCACCATTACCCATCCCGATCCGACGCATACCTCCGCCCTGGGCTTTATAAGCACGTTACTTACACCGTAAGGAAAATCCATAGGCAAAACGCTGTCCACTATGGGATATTTCAATCCATCGGTGTTTAAAATGCGAACATCTCCGCCTAAAGGCAGCAATGATAGCGTCTGCCCTATCTCCCCCTCTATCTCCACCTTCCCGCAGGACACCATCACGATGTTATGCGGGTCCAGAATTTGGGCCTTAATGCCCCGACTGGCAAGCCTATACAGCATCAGCACGTTGGCATAGGAATGGTCCCATCGGCTGCCAAATGCCCCCACCAAAAAGGCCTGGCTAGCCCCCATCTCTATGGCAATATCTACTGCTATCTGCATGTCGGTCTTATCCTTTTCGACGGGGTACCGCTTGATGGGAATCCCGGCCTCATCACATTCCCGTAACACCCCATCGGGCAGAGAGTCAAAATCTCCCACTATAAGATCGGGGACGATTTCCAGCTTTCGCGCGTGCCTTACCCCCCCATCGGCACATATAACGTAATCCGCTTGCGGCAGCATGGCCTTCAGCTTTTGTATATTTCCTATCTCCCCATTGGCAATTATCAGGACTCTCATAACCTCGCCTCTTGCCTCATGGCCTCTATAATGTCCTTCACATCCCGGGCACTGAAAATTGCAGAGCCGGCTACTATCACCTCTGCTCCGGCCTTTACCACATCCCTAATGTTGTGCAACCCAATACCGCCATCCACCTGTATGCAAAAGCCCGCACCGCAGGCATTGCGCATATCGGCTAGCTTCCTTATCTTGTCCATCATAACGGGGATGAACTTTTGACCGCCAAACCCAGGATTTACCGTCATCAAGAGCACCATGTCCACATCCTCCAATACGTATTCCAGGATGTTAAGCGGCGTAGATGGATTCAAGGCCACAGCGGCTTTTACGCCCAGGCCCTTTATATAGTGTATAGCCCTGTGCAGATGGGGAAGCACCTCTGCATGCACGGTGATGCTGTTGGCACCTGCCTCCACGTAGGCATCCACAAACTCCATGGGGTTATCCATCATGAGATGCACATCAAAAGGCAATCCGGTATAAGGACGTATGGCCTTGACCACCAGAGGGCCTATGGTAATGTTGGGCACAAAATGGCCGTCCATGGCGTCAATATGTACGATGTCAGCACCCCCCTGGTCCAGCCTTTTGACCTCCTCACCCAGCCTTGAAAAATCCGCAGAAAGAATTGAGGGGGCTATCTTTATCACCATCGTTCCCTCCTCTTCTCGTTTATATCCTCTATGATACGGGTGTAGCGTTGGTAGCGCCCCCCGGGGATCTCCCCCCTCTGTACGGCCTCCTTGACCGCACAATGAGGTTCTCTATAATGTACGCACTTTGGAAACCTGCACTTATCCATATACGGAATAAACTCTTCATAATAAAGCTGCACTTCCTCGGGCTGTACGAAGTCCATCTCCAGCGCGCTGAAACCAGGAGTATCAACCAGCATTTTGCCATCGGGCAGTACCAAAAGCTCTACGCTGCGGGTAGTATGCCTCCCCCTCTTTGTCTTGTCGCTTATATCCCCCACCTCACGCGATATATCCGGATAAAGCCGGTTGATGAGGGACGACTTACCCACTCCCGACTGCCCGGCAAAGGTGGTGATGCCGCTGTACAGCCCCCGCTTGAGCTCCTCCAGTCCGGTACCTTGCTTGCACGATATGCAAAAGATGGGACAGCCCGAAAGGCGATAATCCTCTTCTATGGCCTTTATTTCTGACTCACATTCTACTAGGTCCGTCTTATTTACCACTATGAACGGCTTTACGGAATTCATCCTGGCTGCCAGCATGAGCTTATCCACCAGCAGCAGATCCGGATCGGGATGCCTGGCTGACACGACAATCCCCAGATTGTCGATATTGGCCACGCAGGGACGCTTGAACTGGTTTTTTCGAGGCAATATGGACTCTATTACGGCATCCCTCGTGTTGACCTCCACCACATCCCCCACCATAGGGGTAATGCCCTGCTTGCGGAACTTGCCCCTGGGAATGCACTGCAGGACACTGCCGTTCAAATAGACATCGTAGAATCCACCTATTCCCTTGATTATAACCCCCATCGCCATCAATCAGCATCTTCCTTTTTGGTAAAGTCTACGGCAATCTCCTTCACGGGCTGATCATCTATATATATAATGTACCGCACAATGCCGGAACCTTCAAGGTTTATGGATACCACGTCCTCCGATACAGCGTGTTCGGCATCGTATACGACCTGGCCATCATCGACCCGCTTTACCGTAACCCGTACGCTTACATCGACGTCATCCTCCTGATCTTCCCCGTACTGGCTGAGGTCAATCTCCAGTACCTTGGGATAGGAGGGCACCGGCCCCAAACTTACCCACAGATCGACCTCACGGCCCCGTTCTACCACGTCGCCCGACCGGGGATTTTGCTTATATATAACCCCCTCGGGATATTCCTGGTTATAGTCCTTGATGACCTTGCCTACCTTAAGCCCTATGCCTTCGATGAGCTCTCTGGCAATCTCCTCCTTTAAACCTACGTACTCCTGCACCTCAATTAGCTCTATCTCCGGCTTCTTGCTTATCACCAGTACGATCTCGGTGTTTTCCACCACCTCGGTATCGGGCTCAATACTCTGTTTGACCACCGTACCGGTAGGCATATCGCTTTCAATGTACTCCGGTTGTCCCACCTTGAGCCCGGCGTTCTCCAAAGCTATTTCGGCATCGCGCTGGGAAAGGCCAACCACATTCGGCACCTTTATAGTCTTGGGCCCCAGGCTCACCACCACGCTTATGGTGGAGTGGGGCTTTACCTTTATGCCCTCGGCCGGCTCCTGATACAAGATGATCCCCTCTTCCTGGCTGCTGTTTTTCCTCTCTATGACCTTCATGATCAGGTTGCGCTCCTGCAACGCTCTCTCAGCGTCCTGCTCATCCATCCCTACCACTCTTGGCACCTCGACGTCTTCCATCACAAAATGACTGTCGAATATTTGTCTGCCTATATAGAAAAACAGCATTAATATAGCCAGTAAAGGAATTATGATAAGGAGCAGCTTCCGCCTTGAGGGCCGCTTTTTGTTTTCAGCCCGTTTTCCTTCCTGCTGTTCCTCTTCAACGTTAATGGGCCTGAAAACCTGCGTGGGCATATCGGTATCATCACTTCTGGTCACAAAGCTGCCATTTGGCTCTCTAAGCACCCTCTGCAGGTCTTTTATCATTTCACCGGCGGTTTGATAGCGCCTATTCTGGTCCTTTTCTATAGCCTTCTCTATGACATCCTGAAGGCTCCTGGGAATGTCGGGGTTTAACTCCCCGGGGGGTTTTACCTTTTCCTGAATATGCTTGAGCGCTACGGAAACGGCGGTATCACCCTCGAACGGGACAGTACCCGTCACCATCTCGTACAGCACTATGCCCAGGGAATAGAGGTCCGATTTGGCGTCCACATGTCCTCCGCGAGCTTGCTCGGGTGAAAAATAGTGTACCGACCCCATCACATTGGCGCCCGCCATGGTAACGGTAGCAGAGGTAGCAGCCCGTGCTATACCAAAATCCGCAACTTTTATGGTGCCGTCTTCGCTAACCAGGATGTTTTGGGGTTTTATATCGCGGTGTATAATGCCGTTCTTGTGGGCGTGTTTGAGGGCGGAACATATCTGGATGGCGATTCGTACAGCTTCCTCCCAATCCAGCTTTCCCTTTTCTCGAATATATTCCTTCAGCGTTTTCCCCTTAATATATTCCATGACTATATAATATATGCCGTTCTCCTCGCCAACGTCATAGATGTTCACAATATTGGGATGGGAAAGGCTGGCCGCCGCCTGAGACTCCCTTTTAAAACGCGCCACAAACTCCTCATCTTCCACCAGTTCAGGCCTGAGCACCTTTACGGCTACGTGCCTTTTCAGCAGATGACACCTGGCTTTATAGACTATGGCCATACCCCCGCTGCCGATCTTCTCTTCTAGCTCGTATCTTCCACCTAAAATCCGTCCCAGCAAAGGCTTCACCTCTTTTCTGTAGCACAGGAGTACTTGGCCATCACTATCGTTACGTTATCAACGCCTCCGGCTTCTAACGCCTTATTCCCCAGAATCGAGGCGATTTTATCAAGCGGTTCGGCAGAATAAAAAAGGTCTATATTTTTATTTAAATCCACATGATTGGTCAAACCATCGGTGCACAAAATAATTATATCGTTGTCCTTCAGCTCCATCTCATAATAATCTGCTATGACCTGGCTTGCCGTGCCGAGCGCACGGGTGATGATGTTCTTTTGAGGATGATTGTCCACTTCTTCTTCGGTTATCTTGCCTTCTTCCAGCAACTCCTGAACCAGCGAGTGATCCCTGGTAATCTTGGTTACCGCCCTGTCGCGTACCAGATAAGCCCTGCTATCCCCAACGTGGCCTATACATACCCTGTGGTCGAAAAAATAGGCAAGGGTAAGGGTTGTCCCCATGCCCTTATATGCGTCACGGGTCTGAGACCGCTTATACACCTTTATATTTGCATGCTGAATGGAATCCATTATGAGGTCCTTGGCCTGTTCCACCGATGAAACCCTGTGCAAATTTTTAGAATAGTATTCCACTATTGCTTCCACCACCATACGGCTGGCCACATCCCCCGCATTATGCCCCCCCATCCCATCGGCAACCATCATCAGATCCTTAACCTGCGTTCCGCCGGTGGGAACGAAAAAATAATCCTCGTTATTCTTTCTCACCTTACCCGGATGGCTATAAGCGCTAAATTCCAACCTCACGTTTCCCTCACCTCTCGTCCTGACGGGCTTCAGCCCGTTCAAGGTAACTCCTCCTTAACTGGCCGCAGGCACCTTCAATATCCAGCCCCAGCTCCCTGCGCTTGGTAACGGCAATGCCCTGAGATTCCAGCACCGAAATAAACCTTTCCACAGCAGCCCGCGAACTTCTCTTATATCCTAACTCCCTTACATTGTTCAAGGGGATGATATTGACATGGCACGGGAAACCTTTAATCCGTCGGGCCAGTTCAACGGCATCCCTCTCCCTATCATTCAAATCGCTGATCAAAGCATACTCAAAGGTTACCCTCCTGCCGGTCTTGTTAAAATAATACCTGCTGGCTTTAAGTATATCGTCAACCGAATAGGCCGATGCAACCGGCATGATGAGCTTTCTGATCTCATCGTTGGGCGCATGAAGGGAGATGGACAGGGTTATTGGCAAATCCTCTTCAGCCAAATCCATAATCCTGGGCACAAGTCCGCAGGTGGATAGCGTAATCCTGCGGTAACTCATGTTGAGCCCCATGGGGTGATGTATTAACTTGATAAATTTAACGGTATTATCGTAATTATCGAGGGGTTCGCCGATACCCATGAGCACTATGTTGCCCACTCCGGATTCACCGGCCTGCTCCAGGTCATGGTTCACTTCTATGACCTGCGCCAGCATCTCCCCCGCCGAAAGGTTCCGAACCAGGCCTCCCATGGTGGAAGCACAAAACTTGCAGCCCATCCTGCACCCCACCTGCGTGGACAGGCACAGGGAATTGCCGTACTTATATCGCATTACAACACTTTCAATTATATTACGGTCGTGCAGCAAAAACAAATATTTTATTGCATCCCCGGTTTTCGACATGAGTTTGTCCAGCATTTGCAACCTTTCTATATAAAACCGTTCTGCCAGAAGCTCGCGAAGAGCCTTTGGCAAATCGGTCATATCGTCGAAGCTCTTCACACCCCTGTGAAGCCACTGAAATATCTGCTGCGCACGATAATGAGGCTGCCCCAATTCATGTACCGCTTGCTTTATTTCTTCCAAAGATAAGTTCAAAATATCCTGCTTTTCTGCCATGGTCACCTCATCCTCTTAAGCCTGGTAATGAAGAATCCGTCTATCCCATCCCTGGAAGGGATGAGCTGAACCATCCCCGGCTTGACAACCGAAGCCCTTAAGCCCTCCGATAATAAATACGTAAAATCGTCCAGTATAAAGTGGGGATGGCGCTCCAAAAATTTCTCAATAACCCTCTGGTTTTCATCCACGTTCATGGTACACGTGCTATAGACCAATATGCCTCCCGGTTTTACATAGCGTGAACAGGTTAAGATGATCTGCTTTTGGAGCTCATAAAGCCCATCGAGATCCTCCCGTCTTATGCTGTTTTTTATGTCGGGCTTCTTATATATGACTCCCCATCCGCTGCAGGGAGCATCTATGAGCACCCGATCGGCCCGTCCCTCAAGATTAGCCCGAAACTCCCGGGCATCCTGCTGTTGGGGCTCGACGATGGCCGCCCCCAGCCTGGCGGCATTGCGCTTTATAAGCTCAACCCTTTGGGGATGGACATCCCATGCCAGTACGCGTCCCTGATTTTGCATCAGCTGGGCCATATGGGTAGCTTTACCTCCGGGAGCGCTGCACGCATCTATGACAAGCTCGTCCTTTTGAGGGCTGAGGGCACGAACCACCAGCATGGAGCTCTCGCCTTGTACCGTAAAAAGGCCTTCCCTATATAACGGGTTATTTTCAATATCCCCGGCATAGCGGAGCCTTAAAGCCTCATCCTTTATGTACAGGCCATCGGCACACTCAATGCCCTGCTGCATCAGCCGCTCTTTAAGCTCGTCCTTTGTGATCCTGCTGGTGTTGACCCTTATGGTGATATATTCGCCATCGCCGGCAGCGGGCATGGCCATGGCCTCCGCCATCTTTATGCCGTAATCGTCAATCCATTTTTTAATCAACCAGGCAGGATAGCTGTAAGCAAGGGATAGGCTGAGGACCGGATCGTCTTCCTTTGATGGGAACGAAATGCCACTTTTATGCCTTACGATATTCCTGAGCACGCCGTTTACGAAGCCAGCCAGAGCCTTGTTACAGTACTTCTTGCACAGCTTGACCGATTCATCGCAGACCGCAAAGTCGGGCACCCTATCCATATACATGATCTGGTAGCAGCCCATCCTCAGTATGTTTACCGTCCAGGAATTGGCTCGCTTTAAATTGCAGAACTTGTTCAAAATCCAGTCTATGGTGATCTGGCGTTCCAAAGTGCCATAAACCAGCTGGGCCACAAAAGCAGCGTCCCTATCGGACAGCCCGGCCTTTCTCAAATGGTGCTTTAAGCTTATGTTGGCGTATTTGCCGTCGTGGTTTACCTCTTTAAGTACCCGCAAGGCGATTTCCCTTGCCACATCGGTTCTGGTCTCCATAATGCTCGCTCCGCGATTCTCCTTAAACAATACTCGTAAATTATGCAATTCTCTCTATACAATACCTGCTATTTAAACGATAGCTTATTCCTTCCCATCAAAGTTTGCAAGCCCCTGATAATGCGTTAGCCCTTATTGGAATGCACTGCTTTTATATACGCACGTATTCGCATAAAATTTAGCGGTAGGATCGCTATCGTTTGGATCGCTCTTTTCCCCGCACCATTAAAGCATTTCGGTAGGCGGTTCGCTTTTGAAGACGGCGCCCACCGGTATGGGGTTACCCCTTAAGAACTCGATATCCTCCATAACTTTCTTGCCTTCGGCCTGTATCTTAACAAGCCTCAAAAATCCCTCTCCGCAGGCCACCACCAGCCCCTGACGCTGATCGGCTGCCACCACCTGCCCGGGGGTATGGGTCTCCAGTGTAGAGTATTCCCATTCCTGTACCTTCCATACTTTTATGCGCTGGCCTTCGAGGAACGTAAAGGTTCCGGGCCAGGGCGTCAATCCCCTCACCAGGTTTTTTATGCGTATGGCGTCCTGAGTCCAATCTATATTGCCCATGGACTTGTCTATCTTCTTACAGTAAGTGGCCTTATCGTGGTCCTGAGGATGTCCGGCAGGTCGCCCCTTTTCAAACAGCTTTAACGCCTCTGCCAGCACCTGCCCGCCCAGCGTAGCCAGCCGATCATGCAACTCATCAGCCTGCTCGTCGGGGTGTATGGGAATGCTCCTTTGAAGTATTATATCGCCGGTATCCATGCCCACATCCATATACATTATGGTAATGCCCGTCTCCGTCTCCCCATCCATTAAAGTCTGCTGTATGGGAGAAGCACCGCGATACTTGGGCAATAAAGAGGCATGAACGTTTATACATCCTAGCGGCGGAATATCAAGTATGTCTTTGGGCAGTATCTGCCCGTAAGCAGCGGTAACTATCAGGTCGGGTGCCAGCTCCTTTAACACCCTTATAAATTCCGGATCTCTTACCTTTTCGGGCTGATAGACGGGTATGTTCCTTGCAACAGCCCATTCCTTAACCGGGGGAGCCGCTAACCTCTTTCCCCGGCCTTTTGGCTTATCCGGCTGGGTAACCACACCAATTATCCGATGTCCGCTGTCGGCAATGGCTTCGAGAGACGGTATGGCAAACTCCGGAGTACCCATGAATACGATCCTGAGCACATTCATCCCTCCACCAGCGTCCCGGGAACAACCTTATCGATAAACAGTATGCCATCCAGGTGATCGATTTCATGGCATAGCGCCCGGGCAAGCAATCCTGTTCCGGTGATTTCTATGGGCTCCCCTTTCCTGTTGAGAGCCTTTACCCTGACCTTTTCGGGCCGTATTACTTCCCCTCTTACCCTCGGGATGCTAAGGCACCCTTCCGCACCCCGTTGCTGGCCCGAAACTTCTATGATCTCGGGGTTGATGAGCTCGATCAGCCCCTGGCCCACATCGATTACCACCACTCTCCGCAGTATCCCTACCTGGGGTGCTGCCAGGCCCACCCCGTCGGCATGCTTCATGGTCTCCGCCATGTCATCCAGCAAATCCAGTATCCTTTTGTCGATTTTCTCAACCGGTTTGGACTTCTGGCGCAAAACGTCATCCCTACCGTATATCATAATCCTCCTAATAGCCAAAGTTATCATCCTTCCTACAACAAACTCAATGGATAAAAGTCCACAATAGCAGTCTCTTTAACGCCCATCAGCCTCTCCACGCATTCATCCATCAGTTGATGATATGCCCCTTTGTATACATCGTCGGGCCTGATGCGTATAAGCACCTGCCACCGGTACCTGTTGTTGATCCTTTCAAGAGGTGCCGAATAGGCCCCTACGTCGATCAGCCCCTGCTTCAACACGGCGCTGCCCTCAATCTTTTGTTTCAGCCAGTCTCTGGTATCAACGGCCAGCCGTATGAGGTCCTCTTCCTTCTCTCCCATCATCAGTATTCTGATGATGTGAGAAAACGGAGGGTACAAAAATTGCCTGCGTATCTCCATTTCCCTGTTATAAAACCCAACGTAATCATGCCTCGCCGCAAACTGTATGGCATAATGCTGCGGCTGGTATGTCTGTATGATGACCCTTCCGCCTCGAGGCCCCCGCCCGGCACGGCCGGCTACCTGGGTTATCAGCTGAAAAGCCCTTTCGCTGCTTCGGTAATCGGGCAGGTGCAGCGAAGTATCGGCTGCAACCACCCCCACCAGGGTCACCCTGGGGAAATCCAGGCCCTTGGCAATCATCTGCGTCCCCAGCAGGATGTCATATTTCCCTTCCCCAAAGGCCCCCAGGATCCGCTGGTGAGCTCCCTTGGTCGAGGTGGTGTCCATATCCATCCTTATTATGCGAGCCCGGGGAAACAGCTTCTTGATCTCCTCCTCGGCTCGCTGGGTCCCAATCCCAAAATGTTTGATGTATTTGCTGCCGCAGCTGGGGCATACGTGGGGATACGGATAGTTAGCTCCGCAGTAGTGGCACTTTAGCGTCTTATCGTAAGCGTGATAGGTCAGCGATATGTCGCAGTTGTTGCATTTGACCACAAACCCACAAGAGCGGCACGATACAAACTGCGCATAGCCCCTTCGATTGACCAGCAGTATGGCCTGCTCCCCCTTTTGCAGCACATCGTCCAGTGCCCGGTAGAGCTCACCGCTCAGTATGCTGCGGTTGCCCAGCTCTATCTCCCTGCGCATGTCCACAATCTCCACCGGCGGTAGGGGCCGGCGATCCACTCTGTTCTCCATCCTTATGGCCTTATACGTCCCCTTCTGTGCCTGGTAATAATCGACCAGGGAGGGCGTGGCACTGCCCAGCAGAAGCACCGCCCCTTCAAGCTCGCATCTCTTGCAGGCAACCCCCACCGCATGATACCTGGGCTGCATATCCGACTTATAGCTGTCCTCATGGGCTTCATCCACTACTATAAGGCCCAACCGCTCAAATGGTGCAAAAACGGCAGAACGTGCACCCACCACAACATCTACCTGCTGATTTCTAATCCTGCGCCACTCATCATATCGCTCGCCCAAGGACAAACCGCTATGCAGTATGGCCACCCGCTGGCCAAAATGGCTTTTAAACCGCTCAACCGTTTGTGGGGTCAAGGATATCTCCGGCACCAGCACGATGACCTGTTTATTCAAATCCATGGCTTTTTGCGCGGCCTGGATATACACCTCGGTCTTGCCGCTGCCGGTCACGCCCTGCAGCAAAAATTTGCCGCGGCCCTCCATAAGAGCGGCTTCCAGCGTTTCAATGGCAAGCCTCTGCTCGTCTGTCAAAACCCTGGGCTGAAGGCCCATATCAGGCTCATAATTCCAGGGGTCACGGTATACCTCCTGCTCTTCTATGCGGATCCATCCCCGCTTTTCCAGGCTCTTTATGCTGGACAGCGGTGCTCCGGTAACCGCCCTTACCTCCTCAAGGGATATTCCGTCCTGCTGGGCCAGCAGCCTCAAAACATCGGCCATGTATTTGGACCTTCCGGCAATATGGACAATATGTTCCTCCACAGCATCTCCATAATCGTTTAAAAATACCAATTTCTGAGCCTTCTTTTTGACGTTGGCCCTGAGGCCGGGAGGAACCATGCATTTTATAGCATCTATTGATAAGCAGTGATACTCCTCTTTCATCCAACTTACAAGAGGGATCAAGGACGCGGGGAGCACGGGATAATCGTCCAGCACCTGGTCTATCGCCTTGAGCTTATCGTCCGGCACATCGGCTGCAGCATCCAGCCTTACTACATAGCCCTCCACCAGCCTGTTGGACGTGCCAAAGGGCACACGCACCCTACTCCCAACCTGAACTCTATCTCTTAACTCAGGAGGTATTATATAATGAAATACCCTGTCCAGCGAGGGATGGGCCTGATCGATTATCACCCCGGCATATACGACATCGGTTTCCACCAAACTCCCCCTCATTCTCACCCGTAAGCCAATCAAGCAGCCGTATATAGTAAAGGCATTCTCCAAATTTCCCTTGGTAAATCATAAAACGACACCGTAGACTAAACAAAAAGGGTACAAGCACGGTACCCTTCAATTCAGCTTGAGCCCTCCAATAGACCAGGGCATCTCTTTATGACCTCATCGATTATCCTGTGCGCGAATTCCTTTTTGTCCATTTGAGGGATGGCTATAACCTCTCCCTCCCGGGTTATCAATAAACCCTCGTTTGTGCTTTTTTCAAACCCCGCACCCCGCCGGGTTATATCGTTTGCCACTATGAAATCCAAATTTTTTTCCCGCATCTTCCTTGTGGCATACTCCTCGATATTATCGGTCTCGGCTGCAAAGCCAACCAGTACGCATTTGCCTTTGCGCTTCCCCAACTCCTTCAATATATCGGGATTCTTTATAAGCGTCAGGGTTAATCTATCGTTATCCTTTTTTATCTTAGTAGGACAGTAGGTTTCCGGGCGGTAATCCCCCACCGCCGCGGCCTTGAAGACCATATGACAGGATGGAAATATGTCCATCACCTTTTCAAACATCTCCTCGGCCGTTTCAACCCGGTAAAGCTTTACCCCGGGTGGCGGAGATATGGATACCGGACCCGATACTAGCTCGACGTCGGCCCCCCTTTCGGCGCATGCAGCGGCAATGGCATAACCCATCCTTCCCGATGAAGGATTGCTGATAAACCTGATGGGATCCAGATACTCCCTCGTTGGACCGGCAGTCACCAGTATCCTCAACCCTTTTAAATCGCTCTTTCTGGAGAAATAACCCTCTATCGCAGCAAGTATATCTTCAACGTCGGCCAGCTTGCCTTCGCCATAGTCGCCGCAGGCCAACCTTCCGGCAGCCGGCGGAATGAACAAATACCCCTTGCTCTTTAAAAAGCTGATGTTTTCCTGAACTATGGGATTGGTGTACATATTGGTATTCATGGCGGGGACAAACATGACCTGCGCCCTGGTAGCCATGATGGTGGTGGATAAAAGGTCATCGGCTATACCGTGGGCCACCTTGCCCAGAATATTGGCAGTGGCTGGTACCACTGCCAGCAGGTCGGCCCATTTGGCAAGGGATATATGGTCTATCTCCCACGCCCCTGATCTGGAAAACATGTCGTGGTAAACCGGATTGCCCGACAGGGTTTCCAGCGTAAGGGGCTTTATGAATTCCATGGCATGAGCCGTCATTACAACCTTTACCTGGGCTCCCCTCTTGACCAGGGAGCTTACCACTTCGGCTGCCTTGTATGCGGCAATGCCGCCCGTTATACCAATTACCACCTTTTTTCCCTTCAAAGCGTCCATATCACTTTATACCTTCTTTTGTCCGTTTGTATAATACCTTACCCGCGTTTATCTCTTCGGTTGCAATGGTGACAGGCTTGGTGGACTGCGTCGAAATCAAAGGCCTTGACCCTGCAACCAGTTGCCTTGCACGCTTTGCTACAGCCACGGCAAGGGTATAACGGCTGTCAACCCTCTTCAACAGGTCGTTGAGCGACGGATAAAGCATCATCAACCCCTCCCCGTCAATTCTAAATATAGCTGTTTGTTTCTGTCCACACGGCATTTTTCAGCGAGCACAATAGCCTCCAGCTTGGCTACGGCGCTCTCCACCGTATCATTTATGATAACATAATTATAACGGGAGATATAATTCAGCTCCTCATAGGCGCTTTGAAACCTCCTGTAGATGGCTTCGGCATCCTCCGTCCCGCGCTTGACTATACGCCTCTTGAGCTCTTCCATGGAGGGAGGAATTATAAACACGAACACGGCCTCCGGAAAGCGCTCCTTTACCTGCAGCGCACCCTGTATATCGATCTCCAGTATGACATCGTTGCCGGCAGCCAGCTCCTCCTCAACGAATTTTTTCGGAGTACCGTAGTAGTTGCCGTAAACCTCGGCGTACTCCAGGAACTCGCCGTCTTCCACCATCTTGAGAAAGGTCTCTTTATCCCTGAAAAAATAATTCTTTCCTTCCTTTTCCCCAATTCGGGGTTTGCGCGTGGTCACCGATACCGAAAGCATGGCATGGGGATTTCTTTCGAGATACGCGCTGCAAATAGTGCCTTTCCCTGCACCCGAAGGACCCGATACCACGATTAAAAGCCCTTTATTGAACATGGTAAACTTCTTCACGGTCTATCCTTACTCCTCTTCCTCTTCTTCGGATGCCGCGGAAGCTGAAGGAGCATTATCCTTTGCATTGACGCGATGGGCTACCGTCTCGGGTTGAACGGCAGATAATATCACGTGGTCGCTGTCCGTGATAATGACAGCCCTGGTCCTTCTACCATAGGTGGCATCGATAAGCATGCCCCTCTCGCGTGCCTCCTGTATGATCCTCTTAATAGGCGCCGACTCGGGACTGACAATTGCTATAAGGCGATTAGCTGAGACTATATTTCCAAATCCTATATTGACCAACTTAATGCTCATACCACACTCTCCTTTTCAGCTTTACTCGATGTTTTGGACCTGTTCCCTTATCTTCTCTATCTCGCTCTTCATGTCAACCACAAGGTTAATTATAGCCAAATCATTTGCTTTCGAACCAATGGTATTGACTTCCCGATTCATCTCCTGGACCAGAAAATCAAGCCGCCTGCCTATAGGCACAACGGACTCCAGAGCATCCCTGAACTGCTTAAAATGGCTGAATAGCCTGACTATTTCCTCGGTTATATTGCACCTTTCGGCAAAGTACATCACTTCCATGTTAAAGCGGTTTTCGTCCAGCTCCGAGCCCTGAAGCAGATCCTTGAGGCGGTTCTTAAGCTTCTGGCGATACTCCTCCACCACCTGGGGGGCCCGCTGCTCAATGGATTTCAACATAAATTCTACTTTTTTTATGCGCTCTAACAGATCGATCTTTAAGTTTTCCCCTTCCTTCCTGCGCATCTCCTTTACCTGGTTGAGCGCCTCTCCCATAAGAACTTCTGCCATCTGCTTAAGCGCTTCCTGGCTTTCTTCTACTTCATTGACCACCAGAACATCGGGAATATCGAGCAGCGACGATATCGAAATATCATTTCGTAAGTTATACTCCTGCGCCAGTTTATCAAAGCATGCCAGATAAGCCTCCACAAGCTGTTGATTGACCCGTACGTCCACCGCATCGCTTCGCTGGCTGGAATAGCTTACGGTAACCTCCACCCTCCCCCTTGCCAGATGCTGCTGAACCATGCTCCTTATATCCTCTTCAAGAAACGACAGAGTGCGCGGCAGCTTAACATACACATCTAAAAAACGGTGATTTAGCGTCTTTATTTCTATGGACATCTCCCTGCCCTGTTCTTCCATCTTGCCTCTGCCAAACCCCGTCATGCTGTAGATCATATTCACCGTCTCCGTTTCTACGTTTTGTATTATAGTCATGAAATTCCCACATTATTACCTGTTTACAAAGCCCGTTTTCAGCAGTTTAGGCCTTCAAAGTTTAAGCCTTTAATTCGTATGATAAAGCCCGGCGAACATTCAATCAGTATTATAACATAAATTATACCCGTAAAAAACCTGCTTTTGTCCCATTTTGAGAAGATTTATGCAAAACCCAACGCTTCATAAAGCTGATCGGCACCCGGTGGGTCAAGGGAGATGCGCCCCTTTTCGGTGAGCAGCCATTTAGCGTTGCCGTCTATAACCCTCCCTACCACTGCAGCCTGAATACCACCGGCGTTGAGGCACTCAACAAGCTCCTCCCCTTTGGGCGCAACTATAACCATGCAACCGCTGGATATAAGCCTCAAAGGGTCTATGTTGAAGAAGCGGCAGATGGCTGCGGTTTCAGCGGCTACGGGTATGCGCCTTATATCTATCTCGACCCCTTTACCCATAGCCTCGCTGACCTCCCATATGGCTCCCAGCACGCCGCCTTCTGTGGCATCGTGCATCCCGTGTACGCCAAAAGAGCTGGCAAGCCTGCCTTCTTTTACGACGCTGATGTGCTTTATAAAATCCTTGGCCCTCTGAACCAGATCCACGGGAAAATGGCGCAACAGCAGTTCTTCCTTATCATGGGCCAAAATGGCGGTGCCTTCCATACCCGCTGTCTTGGTAATCACTATGTCGTCTCCAACCCGGGCGTTTGAAAATAATACCGCTCTTTCCTTTCTTACCCTGCCGATGGCCGTAAGGCACAACACCATCCTGGAAACGGCGTCCGTAACCTCGGTATGGCCACCCAGAATATCTATATCCAGCTCCCGGGCTGCACATTCGGCATCCGCCATCACCTGTTCAATATCTGCAGCCTCGGCATCGGGTGGAGCCAGAACGGTCAGCGTCACTCCCACCACTTCCGCACCGGTGGTCACTATATCGTTACAGCAAACGTGGACTCCTATGTATCCCATCTGGCTGGATGCCCCGGTTATAGGATCACTTGAAATTATACACAGTTCATCGCCAAAATCCAATATGCTGCAGTCCCTGCCTATACCGGGCCCCAGCAATACGTCCTTGCGTTTGATTGTTAACTTCGAAATAATCCGGTTTTTTAAGAATTCGTTCGATATTTTGCCTATATTCACGGTTTTCCTCCGTTTAACACATTATTGCTTCAAATATTTTTTATAATATTGTACCACTATTTATCCGAATGTCAAACGGTTTTTATTTTTATCAAAAATAAAAGGCGGCCAATTGACCGCCCTCACCTTTCCAGTTCCTCCAGCAGTATCTCATTGACGAGCTGGGGATTGGCTTTGCCTTTGGTGGCCTTCATGGTCTGTCCAACCAAAAAGCCCAAGGCCTTTTTCTTGCCTTTCTTGTAATCTTCCACCGATTTGGGATTTTCCGCCAGAACCTTCTTTATAACATTCACCAGCTCATCCCTGTCGCTTATCTGCTTGAGCCCCTTCTCCTCAACGATGGCTTCGGGATCCTTTCCGGTATTGAACATCTCTTCAAACACGGTCTTGGCAATAGGCCCGCTTATAACCTTGGAATCCACCAATTTGAGCAGCTTGACCAGGCTTTCCGCAGTGACAGGCACGCTGGATATCTCCATATTTTTCTCGTTGACAAGCCTCAAGAAGTCACCCATAAGCCAGTTGCTTATGGCCTTGGGATTTTCATACAGCTTAACGCAGCTCTCGAAATAATCAGCCAGATCCCTTGACGAAGTCAAAATTCCGGCATCATATTCTGGCAACCCATACTCTTCCACATACCTGCGCTGTTTTTGAGCAGGCAATTCCGGAATTTGTTTTCTTATCTCCTCCACCCACCGGTCATCTATCTCGATGGCCGGGAGATCGGGCTCGGGGAAATACCGATAATCCTGAGCGTGTTCCTTGGCCCGCATGGAAAAGCTCTTTCCCACACCATCATCCCAGCGGCGGGTCTCCCTAAGCACCGTTCCGCCTTCCTCCAGTATGGTTATCTGCCTGTTGGCTTCGTACTCTATTGCCCTGTAAACCGCCCGAAAGGAGTTCAGGTTCTTCATTTCGGTGCGCACGCCAAACTCCTTCTGCCCTTCCGGCCTTACCGAAATGTTAACATCGCAGCGCAACGATCCCTCCTCCATCTTACAATCGGACACATCTATGTATCGGAGGATGGACCTCAAAGTCTCCAGAAACGCCTTTGCCTCTTCGGCAGACCTTAAGTCGGGCTCCGTGACTATCTCGATCAGGGGAACGCCGCTCCTATTCAGGTCCACCAGCGTGCTGTCGGCATACTGATCGTGCAGCAGCTTTCCCGCGTCCTCCTCCAGGTGAATCCGGTTTATGCCTATGCGCCTAGTCGATCCATTGACCGCTATATCCAGATATCCGTTCTGGCACACCGGCACATCATACTGGGATATCTGGCACGCTCTGGGTAGATCCGGATAGAAATAGTTCTTTCTGTCCATCTTGGTATACCGCGCTATGCTGCAGTTTAAAGCCAAGCCCGCTTTAACGGTATATTCCAGCGCCCTCTTATTTATGACGGGAAGAGCTCCGGGCATGCCGATGCAGACAGGGCAGCACTGGGTATTGGGGGCAGCACCGAATTTCGTGCTGCAGCCGCAAAAAGCCTTTGATTGCGTTGAAAGCTCCGCATGTATCTCCAAACCTATGACCACTTCGTATTTCATGGCTATATCACCTCCAGTCGATGGCTGGGCGCTTGATATGATAATCGGTGTTTTGCTCGAAGGTAAATGCTACCCTCAGCAGGGTTGCCTCATCGAAGGGCTTGCCCATAAGCTGCATGCCAATGGGAAGTCCGTTGGCATCAAAGCCGCAGGGCACCGTTAAGGCCGGCACCCCGGCAACGCTGGCCGGTGCCGTATATTTATCCGCCAGGAACATTGCAAGAGCGCTGTCCACCTTGTCGCCAAACCTCAAAGCGGTGGTGGGACATGTAGGTAGCACTAGGGCATCGAATTTCTCAAATGCTTTTTCCAATTCATTCTTTATTATGGTCCTTACCTTTAGCGCCTGCAGATAATAGCGTTCGTAGTTTCCGGCACTCAAGGCGTAAGTCCCAAGCATCACCCTCAATTTGACCTCATCGCCAAACCCCTGGGTTCTGGTCTTCTTGTATAGCTCATCCAGATCCTGGCACCTTTCCACTCTGTAACCGAATTTGATCCCATCGTAGCGCCCCAGGTTGGAGCTGCCCTCGGCCGATAGAATGACGCAAAAAGCAGCAGGCGCAAGCTCTACGCTGGGCAGGGATACCTCCTCCACATGGGCACCAAGCCCTTCAAAGCGCTTGACGGCGCTCAAAACTGCCTCCTTAACCTCCCCGTCCACATCCCGGTCAAAGCATTCCCTGAGCAGCCCTATGCGCAAGCCATTTACATCATCAGCCAGCGCTTTTGCATAATCGGAACTCGCCGCTGTTGCGGTCATGGGGTCGGCCTTGTCCTTCCCGGCAATGGCCTGAAATACCATCGCGCAGTCCTTAACATCTTTTGCAACGGCGCCTACCTGATCCATTGAAGATCCCGAGGATATCACTCCAAAGCGGGATACCATTCCATATGTAGGTTTTAACCCCACCACGCCGCAAAAAGCCGCAGCCCTTCTGAGCGAACCGCCTACATCGGTAGCCAGCGCATAAAACACCTCGTCGGCTGCCACGGCGGCAGCAGGGCCTGCACTGGCTCCTCCCGCAATACGGTTTAGATCCCATGGATTTCGCGTCTCATGGAAATAGGAGGTCTCGGTAGTTAAGCCCATGGAAAACTCATCGGTGTTAAGCTTCCCCATCAAAATGCCCCTTTGCCGGGCTATTCTGCTAACCACCGTAGCGCTATAGGGCGGAACGAAGTTGCTCAGCATCCTGGAAGCGCAGGTGGTCCTGATGCCTTCGGTGCATATATTGTCCTCCACACCAAAGGGGATGCCTGCAAGCGCGGACAAAACATCTTGATCCGCTTTAGAACCGTCCAGCTGCCTGGCGCCTTTCACAGCGCCTTCGTCAGCCAGCGTGACAAAGGCTTTTACATCCTTGTCCACCTCATTGATTTGCTGAAGCGCGGACTGTACAATCTGTTGGTATGTAACCTCTTTTTTGTCTATGAGATCAGCAGCCTCGTGTACTGTGAGCTTGTAAAGTTCCATTTCCCACCCTCCATATCCCTAAAGAGTTTATTCTACAACCTTTGGAACGCGGTAGCAGCCGTCCTGTACATCGGCTGCGTTTTTAAGCAGGATATCCCTATCCATCGAGGGCACAACCTCATCCTCGCGAAACACATTTTTAACCGAAAGCACGTGAATGGTTGGCTGTACCCCTTGCGTATCAGCCCGGGCCAGCATATCCACGGCATTTATGATATCGCTCAAAGCCTGTGCAAATTTTTCCTTTTGTTCTTCGGTAAACTCAAACTTTGCAGCTTCCGCCAGATATTCCACATCCTTGACGGTAATCCCCACAGCCATACACCCTTTCCTAAATTTTATCGTGCCTATGTTACAATATTTTACTATATTTTATCGCCTTGTTCAAATTATATTTTGGTCAACTCGTCTATGGCGCACTTGCCCTTATTCAAATCTTCTGCACGGGTTTATAAAATCCTCCAAACAAGCCTTAAAAAAGCCCGCTATACCCGGGCGCACAAAAGAAATGCGGGCTTTTGTCAAGCCCGCTTTCATGATCATTTCTTATAATATTCTACAATTCCCTTGTATATACCGGCAGCTACGTCCTCACGGGTCTGTTCCTTTATCAACAATGCCCTATCGTTGGGGTTGTTGATAAAGCCCACCTCTACCAGCACCGAAATCAGGTTATTTTCCCTCAGCACGCTGAAGTCGGCTTTATATGGAGCAGTGTACTTTTTGGAGAACTTGGAGATAGCGTTGAGCTGCTGCAGCAAGGCTTTTGCAAACTTCTCCCTTTCTGCGGCATTGTAATTCTGGTAGTACTCCACATTGACGCCGTATGTACCGTCATACGAGTATGGCCCGTTATCCCTGTAAAATATGCTGATACCCGATGCTGAAGTCTGGTCACCGGCAGTTGCGGTAGCGTTGCAGTGGATGGAAATAAACAGGTAATTGTCCTGGTACTTCTGGCGCGTAAGATCTAACACCTCGGCCAACTCAGGAGTTGCATACCTCTTACCACCCATCAACAGCTCACCGTATATACCTACCCTGTCCGTCAATCCGGGATTGTTCAAGTATACCTTAAACTGCTCAATCCTGGTATTCAAGAGCGTAATGTTGGCCTCCTTGGCTGCTATCTGCTCCTCCAAAGCCTTCTTCTCCTGCCTTAGAACTGGAAGCTTGCCTTCAATCTGCGATAATATCTCTCCAGTGCTCTTGGAGGTATCTACAAGGCCCGCTATATCTGCCTTCACCTTGTCGATATTCTTTTTTACTTCCTCCAAATCTACCCTGGTTTCATCCTTTTTTGCCAGCGCATTATCCAGCTCGTTCTTGCTGCCGGGTAAATCCAACTCTTCGGCCAGTGCATCTAGCTCTTGCTGCAATTGAGGCAGTTGCCCTTCTAAATCCGCAATCCGGGCATTTAACTGAGCTATCTGCTCTTCCAGCGATTTTTTATACTCTAGAGATTCTTTCACCCCAGGCAGATCTTCGTCTCCGATCTGATTGAGCAGGGCAAGCATGGGTTCCTTGGTTGCATTATCAATTTCCAGCTCCTCCACCATATTGGCCAAATCACCAGTATCCCGGCCGAGCTTCTCTGCTTCCTGTATGGCTTTCGCAAGGTCATTCTCACCAAGAGCCGTATTTATGGCTTCCAGATCCTCTTTTACTTTGTTGAGCTGTTCTATAAGCACAGCCTTTTTCTCCTGCTCTGCCTCCAGGGCGGTCAATGCAGCATCCAGGTTTTGAACATCTTCATTGAGCTTGGACATATCGATGACCAGGTCCTGGTATTCCTGCATAAGTCTTTCTTTTTGGGTTTTGGCATCCTCCAGCTGGTTCGATACATCCCTTACCTGCTCTTCCTTCTGTAAGTATTCCTCGTACTTCTCAACGAGTCCCAGCTTATTTCGAAGTTCATTCAGCCGCAATTCATACTGCGGGAGACTTTCCTTGGCATCCTCCAATTTCTTTATCTGCTCTTCCTTAACCTGCTTTTCCTGCAAAGCTGCGTCTCTGTCCTTCTTAACCGCGGCTACCTCGGTCTGAAGGATATGAGTATTTACCAAAGCCGACCGGTAAAACAGGGAATAATACCTGTCATCAGATCTGGTAAGTATCACCGTAGCACCAGCTTCTTCCAGTATGCGTTTGAGCCTCATAACCATATCAAAGTTCATTTCCTTTTCTCTTACAGTGCCGTAGCCTTCATGTTTTGCGGTGGCACCCGAATCCGTCCCGCCATGCCCGGCATCTAAAAAGATCACCTTTCCGGCTAACGCTCCCGGTGTACCGTGGAACTGCGTAAAACCGGGTTCGGGTTGTGGCTCCGGCTCAGGTTCCGGCTTGGGTTCCGGCTTTGAATCCTGCGGCGGTTTTGACGGGAACAGCTTCGCTATGGTTTTAGGCCCCACTATGCCGTCCACTGCCAGGCCGTTATTCTTCTGAAAAGCCATCACCGCCTGCCGCGTCTTGGAGCCAAATATGCCGTCCGCTGCACCGCAGTTGTAGCCAAGCTCGTTCAACCGCTTCTGCAGCGTCACCACCTGGCTTCCTTTGCTCCCTAGCTTCAACGTCGTGGTGATTGGCGGAGTGGTATTCTGGTTGCCATTTTCGCCACCCTTGCCGGGTTGCTCGTTATTAGACGGCGGCGTGGAAGGTTTGGGATCTTGGTTCTGAGCCGGGAACAGCTTCGCTATGGTTTTAGGCCCCACTATGCCGTCCACTGCCAGGCCG
>ENA-UPSB01001195-UPSB01001195.1-bioreactor-metagenome-genome-assembly--contig:-NODE-1195-length-32292-cov-5.830785_pt1 | contig 32292 bp, 30 predicted proteins | sample MGYA00238182_ERZ773286 | MGnify/ENA primary metagenome ERZ773286 (study PRJEB29026, sample SAMN07631240) | bioreactor metagenome | isolation source: Switchgrass digestor | place: USA: Dartmouth...
CCGTGCCGGTGATGACGGAAGCGAATCTCGGCGTTTTGGATGCGGAGAAGGTCAATATCGCGGTACACGGGCACAATCCGCTGCTCAGCCAGATGGTCGTCTACGCGGCCAGAGAGCTGGAGAAGGAAGCCATCAATGCCGGCGCCAAGGGAATCAACATCGTGGGCATCTGCTGCACGGGAAATGAGGTGCTCATGAGGGAAGGCGTCCCCACGGCGGCCAACTTCGGTTCCCAGGAACTGGTCATCATGACGGGCGCCCTGGATGCCATGATCATGGATGTTCAGTGCATCGCGCCGGGAGTGAAGGACCTGTGCAACTGCTTCCATACCATGCTGATCACGACATCGAGCATTTCCAAAGTCCCCGGCTCCGTACATATCGGATTTAACGAAGAAACGGCTATGGAAGACGCCAAGAAGATCGTCAGGCTGGCCATAGCTCAGTACGGCAAACGGAAACCGGAGCTCGTTAAAATACCTCAATTGAAGAAGCAGGTCGTGGGCGGATTTTCCTATGAAGCCCTCATGGATCTCCTGGCAAAGATCAATCCGGATAATCCGATCAGCGTCATCACCGACGCCATCGAGTCGGGAGAGATCAAGGGCGTCTGCGCCTTCGCGGGCTGCAACAACCAGAGAACCATTCATGACCACGCCACCGTCACCATCGCAAAAGAACTTGCGAAACGGGACGTGCTGCTTGTATCCACCGGATGCGCCGCGGGCGCCCTGGCAAAGGCCGGGCTGCTTTCTTCGGAAGGCGTGGAAGCCTGGGCCGGTCCGGGACTCAAGGCGTTTATCAAACGACTCGAAGAAAACTCCGGTCTCAATGCCGGATTGCCCCTTGTATTCCACATGGGATCCTGCGTGGATAATTCCAGGATTGCCCAGCTGTGGAGCAGCATGGCGAAGAACATGAACATTCCGATACCCCAGCTTCCCTTCGTGGCCAGCGCACCGGAAGCCATGTCGGAAAAGGCCATCTCCATCGGCTCCTGGGTTATCACCATGGGCATCCCGTGCCATGTCGGCGTTCTGCCTCCCATTGAAGGCAGCGATTTGGTGTACGGGTTGACCACCCAGATCGCCAGGGACGTCTTCGGAGGATATTTCATCTTCGAGACGGATCCTGAAAAGGCGGCGGAAAAGCTCTATCAAAGACTGGAAAAGCGCGCATGGAAACTCCGGATCCACAAGCTGGCGGCTGAGAAGTACGAAAGCACACCCGATCAGGGTTACGAAGGATAAGGGGGGTTGAACATGTCGATGCGATTATTCAAAGAAGCTTACGAAGGAGCCGTCATAGCCACGAGCTATGCTGAAATACTTCTGAACCAGGCGATTCGCGAGCACGGGGAAGACACGCCGGTGGCTTATCCCGATACGGCATACAAGCTTCCCGTTATCACCGCCTTAAGCGGGGAGGACGTCAATACGCTGAAGGATCTGGTTCCGATCCTGAACCGGATCAGAATGACAAAAGTGAAAGAGGACCTTACCTTTGAAGGAGCCAAGGCGAACGGGGAAGCAACGTTATATGCCGCGGAAATCATCGAAGCGCTGCGGTATCTCAACGGGAACAATCCGCATGTGGAGCCCTGGACCGGATTCCTCACCGACCCGGTTTTAAGAAAGTACGGAATCCAGCTCGTCGACTTCACCATCCCGGGCTTTGCGGTCATCATCGGCAAGGCGCCCGACAGCAAAACAGCCGCCAAGCTCGTGAAGGACCTGCAGAGCAAGGGTATAATGATCATGCTCTGCAACGAGATCATTGAGCAGCTGCTGGAAGAAAACATAAAGCTGGGTATCGATTACATCGCATTCCCCCTGGGGAATTTCACCCAGGCGATTCATGCCGTCAATTTCGCGCTGAGAAGCGGTCTGGCATTCGGAGGCATTGCTCCCGGAAACAAGGAAGAAGCCCTTGCATATCAGAGAAAACGCGTCCGCGCTTTCGTTCTGGCCCTTGGAGAACAGGATGAGGTCAGGAAGGCGGCCGAGTTCGGCGCCATCTCCCTCGGACATCCGGTTATAACCGACCAGCCTTTGGATGAAGAAGTCCCGGATTGGTACGTTCATTGTTCGGACTACGACAAGATGGTAGCTTTCGCGCTGGAGCTCAGAGGAATCAAGCTCAAGATCGTGGATATCCCCGTACCCATCACCATCGGGCCCGCATTCGAAGGAGAAGTCATTCGTAAAGCCGACGCCTACGTCGAATTCGGCGGAGGAAAATCCACCGCCTTCGAGCTTGTCAAAATGGTCGGACCCGACGAGATTGAAGACGGGAAGATCACCGTCATCGGTCCTGAAATCGACGACGTGGAGGAAGGCTCGGTCCTGCCCATCGGCATCTATGTCAAAATATACGGCAGAAAGATGCAGAAGGACTTTGAGGGCGTTTTGGAACGCAGGGTCCACTACTTCATCAATTACGGCGAAGGCCTGTGGCACGTGGCCCAGAGAGACCTGGCATGGATCAGGATCAGCAAGGACGCAAAGCAAAAGGGATTTAAGATCAAGGATTTCGGTGAGATCCTCATCGCAAAGTATAAATCGGAATTCCCGTCCATCGTAGACCGGGTGGAAGTCGTGATCTATACCGATGAGAAGCTGGTAAATGAAAAAGTTCTCGAAGCCAGGGAAGCATACCATGAGAGGGACGAGAGGATGAGCGGCCTTACGGACGAGTCTGTGGAGGAATTCTACTCCTGCCTGCTCTGCCAGTCCTTCGCGCCGAATCACGTCTGCATCGTGACTCCGGAGCGCGTCGGCCTCTGCGGAGCGGTAAGCTGGCTTGACGCGAAGGCCTCCTATGAGATCACGCCCACCGGACCCAACCAGCCCATCAAGAAAGAGGGCGTTGTCGACGAGAGAAAGGGAATCTGGAAGAGCATCAACGATTTCGTCTATACGGCTTCCAACAAGACCGTCGAAGAGGTCGCCCTGTATACGCTGATGGAACTGCCCATGAGCTCCTGCGGCTGCTTCGAGGCCATCATGGCCATCGTGCCGGAGGCCAACGGCCTGATGATCACCACCCGCGAACATGCCGGCATGACGCCTTGCGGAATGACCTTCTCCACCCTCGCGGGATCCGTGGGCGGCGGCGTGCAGTCCCCGGGTTTCATGGGGATCGGCAAACGGTACATCGTCAGCAAGAAGTTCATCAAGGCGGACAACGGTCTTGGCAGAATCGTTTGGATGCCCAAGGATTTGAAGGAAACGCTCCGGGCGGAAATGACGAAGATCGCTGAAGAAAGCGGCCTGGGCAGCGATTTCGTCGACAAGATTGCCGACGAGACCATCGGAACCTCCACGGAAGAGATCCTGCCCTTCCTGGAAGAAAAGCAGCATCCGGCGCTGGCCATGGATCCGCTGTTCTGATTGCTCCGCTCTCACTTGGGCACGCGTCTGGCTGTGAACAATATTTCCTGAGCGGTTTAATGAAAGAAAACGGGAGATCCTTCGATGTGAACCTGTATAAATCTGCATAAATCTGCAATAACCGAACCCCAAAACCCAAACACTCACCACCTCCGGACGGCTGCTGCGGCGGGGAACCGCCGGGCAGCCTGTCGGACTGTTTTGCGGAACCAAGCAATTCGTTATATTTTCAGGCTTGCCGAATAAGGCGATGAGCTTTACAGGCCTGTTACAAAATAAGCAAGATGAAGGAGATGTGAATTATGGCATTGACTGGATTGGACATTTTCAAATTATTACCGAAAACCAACTGCAAGGAATGCGGACATCCGACCTGCCTGGCCTTCGCGATGGCTCTTGCGGCTTCAAAGATCTCCCTGGACAGCTGCCCCCATATTTCAGAGGAAGCGAAGGAGACCCTGGGAGGAGCGTCGGCGCCGCCCATCAAGCTCGTGAAGGTCGGGAAAGACGGCTATGAGCGTGAACTGGGCGACGAGGTTGTTTTGTTCCGCCATGACAAAACCTTCTACCATCCCACCTGTTATGCGGTCGAGATTTCCGACACCCTTGCGGGAGCGGAGCTGGAAGCCAAGATCGACAAGGTGAACGGGCTGGTCTTTGAAAGGGTCGGCGAGACGGTTTCCATCGACATGATCGCTGTAAAAAACGATTCCGGCAATCCCGACGCATTTGAAAATGCAGTGAAGGCCGTGGCCGGAAAGACCTGCTTCGCGACGATATTGATCAGCGAAGATCCCGTCGCCATGGAAAAAGCCCTTGCGGTTGTCGGAGACTCGAAACCCCTGATTTACGCAGCCACCGAGTCCAACTATGAAAAGATGGTCGAACTTGCAAAGAAATATAACTGCCCGCTGGCGGTGAAGGGCGACGGACTGGACGCGACGGCTGCTCTTGTGGAGAAGATTGCGCCGTCCTACAAAGAACTCGTTATCGATACCGGCACGAGGGAGCTTTCCCAGGCGCTGGCGGAATTGACCCAGAAGGCTTGCCGTCAAGAAGAGATTCCGTCCGTTGGGATATCCGGTGATCACGTTCACCTCCGCTTCCGATCCCAGGGAAGAAATCATGCAGGCAAGCGTCTATACCGCGAAATACGCCAGCATCGTCGTGATGAAAGCGGACGAAAAGTCACAGCTCCTGCCCTTGATTGCGGAGAGAATGAACCTGTTTACCGATCCGCAGAAGCCGAGCCAGGTCGAACCCAAGGTATATGCCGTCGGTCCGGCGACCAAGGATTCTCCGGTTTACTGCACCACGAACTTCTCCCTGACCTATTACACCGTCGAGGGCGAAATCTCGGCCAGCAAGATTCCGTCCTGGATCATCGCCTGCCCGACGGACGGGACGTCCGTTCTGACCGCATGGGCCGCAGGCAAATTCGACGGGGAAAAGATCGCGGCGTTCATGAAGGAAATCAATATGGAAGAAGTGGTCAACCACAGGACCGTCGTCATACCGGGCTATGTGGCGGTCATCAAGGGAGCCCTGGAAGAAAAATCCGGGTGGAAGGTGCTGGTCGGCCCGGCGGAGGCTTCGGGACTTCCGGCATTCGCAAAGGCCAACTTCGCGTAATTGCTTATAAAATTTGCCCCAAGCGTTGTTGCGCATAATCCTATAAATCATTAACACGTAAAGGCAAGGATTCATCATGGCAGAATATCAAGTGACATTTATACCCGATCAAGTAAGCGTCACCGTTTGTAAGGGAACAAACCTGCTGGAAGCAGCACGGGAGGCCGGCATCGATATCGGAAGCCCCTGCGGCGGGAACGGAACCTGCGGCAAGTGCGCCGTCAGAATCACCGCGGGGAGCTTCAAGGCTGAAAACGGCGTTCACCTTTCGGAGGAACTCAGGTCCGCGGGGTATGTGCTCGCCTGCACCGTCTGCGTGGAAGACGATCTGACCGTGGAAGTTCCGGTCCAATCCAGGCTGATGAAGCAGAAGGTGGTTCTGACCGAAAAGGATGACGGCGAGCGCGCATATTTCGCGCGGCATAAAATGAATCCGGTCTGCAGAAAATATCGCCTGACGCTTCCGAAGCCGGACCTTGCGGACAGCATGAACGACCTGGACAGGGTCAGAATGGCTTTGAAAAGGGAGCACGATATTGCGGAAGCAGGCATAACCCTGGATTGTCTCCGTACGCTGCCAAGAGTGATCAGAGAGGGAGACTTTGAAATAACCGTTACCGTCGCCCGCTTCAACGGAAACAACGAAATCATCGCCGTGGAACCCGGCCGGTCCGATAAGCCCGCATACGGCGTCGCCGTCGATATCGGCACGACGACGGTGGTTGCCGTGCTCCTGGACACGGAAACCGGCGACATTGTGGATCAGGAAGGAAGCTACAACAAACAGGCGTCCTGCGGATCCGACGTGATTTCCCGGATTATTTATGCGGAGGAATCCGCCGGAGGGCTTGAATTCCTGCAGCGCGCGGCGGTGGAAACGGTAAACGGGCTGCTGGAAGCGATCCTGGACCGAAACGGCCTTGCGGGGTCGGATGTATCTGCCATGGTCTGCGGCGGAAATACGGTGATGACTCATTTGTTCATGGGCGTTACCCCTTCCTGGCTCCGGCTCGAGCCCTATGTCCCCGCGGCGGTTGATTTTCCGCATGTAAGGGCGGGCAAGCTCGGAATTGCGATCAACCCCGACGCGCCGGTGATCACAATTCCTTCCGTTGCCAGCTATGTGGGCGGGGACATTACCGCGGGAGTTTTCGCCATCGTACCGCAGGATTCCGACAGCCTGAACCTCTTCATCGATATCGGAACCAACGGCGAGCTTGTGCTCGGCGGCGGGGAATGGCTCGTCACCTGTTCCTGTTCCGCGGGTCCCGCTTTTGAAGGCTCCGGGATCAGCTGCGGCATGCGGGCCATGGACGGAGCCATCGATTGGATCGAAATCGATCCGGAAAGCCTCAAGGCCAGCTACCGGGTGATCGGCGGCGGAAAGCCTCTGGGCATCTGCGGTTCAGGTCTGATCTATTCCCTTTCGGAGATGCTGGAAGCGGGGATCATAGACCGGGCCGGCAAATTCCGGGAGCCGAACGGTTCCGGGCGGGTTCGGATGACGGACGACGGACCGGAATACCTTCTTGTCGACGGTGCGGAAAGCGGCACAGGCCGGGATATCGTCATCACCGAAGGAGACGTGAAGAATCTGCTGCGCGCGAAGGGTGCTATCTTCGCGGGGATACGGACCATGCTCGCGCAGGTCCAGCTTGATATCGCGGATATCGGAAGCGTATATATCGCCGGAGGATTCGGAAAATACATCAATATCACCGATGCGGTGAAAATCGGGCTTTTGCCCGACCTGCCGCACGATAAATACAGGTATGTGGGAAACAGCTGCATCAAGGGAGCAACCCTCGGACTGCTGTCCATAGAGGCCCTGGATGAGATGAAGGAGCTTGCCGGAAGGATGACCTATCTGGAGCTTTCCATAGGGAACCAGTTCATGGATGAATTCATTTCGGCAACGTTTATCCCGCATACGGACCTGAGCCTGTTCCCGAGCCTGGGATAGGCGGGATAAGGCCGAAGGTCCAAGATAAAACAATAGGAGGAGCCAGATGACAGTACAAATTGCGGTGGCAGGAAAGGGCGGAACTGGGAAAACCTCATTCTGCGCGCTGCTGATCCGGTACCTGATAGAAAAAGGAAAAACCCCGATTTTGGCTGTGGACGCAGACGCCAACGCGAATCTGAATGAAGCGCTGGGCTTTCCCGTTGAAAACGAGACGGTGTCCGAGCTGATCGCGGCGACGAAGGATCCGCAGGCGATTCCCCCGGGCATGACGCAGGACGTCTATATCGAATACAAGCTCAATTCGGCCTTGTCAGAGGGAAAGGATGTGGACCTGCTTGTGATGGGAGGCCCGGAAGGTCCCGGCTGCTTTTGCTTCCCGAACAACATTCTCAGGAAATATCTGGACCACCTTACCAAGGGATACAAGTATATCGTCATGGACAACGAGGCGGGGCTTGAACACATCAGCAGGCGGACCACAAGGGATATCGACGAAATGTTCGTGGTCAGCGACTGTTCCGCAAGGTCGGTCCGTTCCGCGGGAAGGATCCGCCGGCTGATCGAACAGCTGGACACCAAGGTGAATCGGATCTGGCTCGTTTTGAACAGGGCGACTCCGGAGGACGCCGAAGCCCTGAAGGATGAGATTGAAAAAACGGGACTCGTCCTTGCCGGACTGATTCCGGGGGATCCCCTGGTCACGGAATACGACATCAAAGGGAAACCGCTCTTTGACCTTCCGCAGGATTCCCCGGCGCTGAAGGCGGTCCGCGAGATACTTGACAAATTAAATATCTAATTGATTCGGATAAAGTAATTACGAACCCATATAAGATTGCGCAGAGAATTTTCCGAAAGACGTGTAACGGCAACTCGCAGGAAGCGGCATATGACATGCGCAAGCGGCTGCGAATGAGCCGGTGACAAAGTGTTTCGGAAAATTGGCAAGCAAGGAAAGGAGAATCAATCAATGCCTGTACAAGTAATAAAAGAGAGAAACAGCGGCAAAGTTTTAAACGTTGTCCTGGGAGCGACGAAGGAACAGGGCGGAACCAGAACTCACACCATCACCGTGGGAGGACAGACCTGCCTGCCGTTCCTGCATTTCGAGGGAGAGACGCCGAACCGTCCGGTGATCGCCATAGAAGTCGTGGACCGGTACCCCGATGATTGGAACGACGAACTGAAGAAAGCCTACGGGGACGTTCTCCATGATCCCGCGGCTTGGGCCAAGAAAAGCGTGGAGGAATTCGGCGCGGATATGATCTATCTGAGACTTCAGAGCGCGGATCCGGATTTAGGCGGCAGTTCCCCTGAAAAGTGCGTCGAAACGGTGAAAAGCGTATTGGCTGCGGTAGGCGTTCCCCTCGCAGTGGTCGGCTGCGGCATAGACGATATCGACAACAAGGTGATCAGCGCCGTGGCGGAAGCTTGCGCCGGCGAAAACCTGCTTCTCGGACATGCGACTCAGGAGAACTACAATACCATCACGGCGGCCTGCATGGTACATAAGCATACCCTGATTGCCAATTCGCCGCTGGATATCAATATATGCAAGCAGTTGAACATCCTGATTACGGAAATGGGCCTTCCCCTTGACAGGATCGTTATGGACCCGAGCATCGGCGGTCTCGGCTACGGATTGGAATATGCCTACTCCATTGGAGAAAGAGGAAGGATCGGAACTCTGCAGGGAGACAAGATGCTCTCGCTTCCAACCCTCGGAACCGTCGGATTCGAAGCATGGAAGACAAAGGAATCCAACGCAAGCATCGATGAGTTCCCCGGATGGGGCGATCAGGCGGAAAGAGCCATTCTGTGGGAGGCTCTCACAGCGTCGACCTTGCTTCAGTCAGGCCTGGATATTCTGGTCATGAGACATCCCGAGGCGGTCAGGCTTGTCAGGAAAAACATCGACGAATTGATGAAACCCAATAAAGTTGACTAAAATTGACCGAGGTATCTGATTTTTTCTAAATAAAACATATAAGGAGAGATTGATTATGGAAATCATAGGCGAAAGAATAAACGGCATGTTCAAGGACATCAAGGAAGCGATCATCAATCAGGACAAGAAGGTCATTCAGGACTGGGCCATCAAGCAGACGGAAAACGGCGCCTCCTGGCTCGACGTCAATGTTGGCGCCAGCGCACCCGACAAGGTTGCGGCCATGAAATGGCTGATCAATACCATTCAAGAAGTGGTTGATACGCCTCTTTGCCTGGACTCCACCGACTACGATCTCATCGAAGAAGGCCTGAAGGTCTGCAAGCGGCCTGCGATGATCAATTCCTGCCACGCCGACAGGTACAAGATCGAGCGCGTTTTCCCCATGGCGAAGTATTACAACGCCAAGGTCATCGGGCTTGCCATGAGTGAAACCTCCGGGATCCCGAAGAACGCCGACGCCCGTGTGGCCCTTGCGATGGAGATGGTGGCGGCCTGCGATGAATTCGGACTGCCTTTTGAAGACCTCTACATAGATCCGCTGATCCTGCCGGTCAACGTGGCTCAGGACCATCCGGTGGAAGCCATGGAAACCATCCGTCAGGTCAAGTTCCTGTCGGATCCGGCGCCGAAGACCGTTGTCGGCCTTTCCAACGTGTCGCAGAAATGCAACAACAGAAAGCTCATCAACAGGACCATGCTTGCCATGCTCATGGCGTGCGGTCTGGACGCGGCCATAGCCGACGCCAATGACGACGAACTGATGGATACCGCCGCCGCCGCCAGGATCCTGCTGAACAAGGAAATCTACTGCGATTCCTACGCGGAGCTGTTCAAATCCAGAAAATATTAATAAGGCGCCTGCCGGACTGCTCTGCTTCAGCATTTCGGTGCCGCAGAGCGCCGGGATGATAGGGAGGTGAGGAACATGTGCGAATCGACGGTATATCTGATCGATAAGAATGGAAAGGAAACCCTTTTCTTCGAGCTGGTGGACAAAATCGTGCCGGACAACGATACCCTTCACCTGGAAGATATTCTGGGGCAGAAGAAGTCCGTCAAAGCCAGAATCAAGGAACTGGCGCTGGTAGACCACAGGATCGTTCTGGAAGAGATCCCGGAATAACAACTGGTACAGCACAGTATAAAATGATAAAATTAAAAGAGGCAGCGATCACTGCCTCTTGATTTATCAATGGCGCCGATATTTATTACGATAAAGGAGTGTAGGAATGGACCTGAACACGCTGCGCAAAGCACTTGAAGCGCAGAATTACGTATTTGACGACAATCTGCTGACGACGATCTTTGTAACGATAAAGCTGGGGAAGCCGCTGCTCATTGAGGGCGCGGCCGGCGTCGGGAAGACGGAGGTCGCGAAAGTGCTCGCGGCGGCCTACGGAGTCGATCTCATCCGGCTGCAATGCTATGCGGGCCTCGATGAAGCGAAGGCTTTATATGAATGGAACTACCAGAAACAGCTTCTGAGCATCCAATTGGACATGCAGCGGGAGGAGGAATGCGGGACCGAACAAAAACTGAAGAGCCTTTTCAGCAGGGATTTCCTGCTGGAGCGTCCGCTGCTTAAGGCCATCAACAGCGATGTCACCGAGGTGCTGCTCATCGATGAAATCGACAAGTCGGATGAGGAGTTTGAGGCTTTCCTTTTGGAGCTTTTGTCGGATTTCCAGGTATCGATCCCGGAGCTTGGGACGATCCGGGCCAAAAGCAAGCCCATCATCGTGCTGACAAGCAATAACACGAGGCAGCTTTCCGACGCGCTTCGAAGAAGGTGCGCCTATCTGTTCATCGATTATCCGTCTTTGGAGAAGGAAATCGCCATCATTTGCGCCAAGGTGGCGGGCGTGCCGGAAAAACTGGCTTCCGACGTTGCCGCCGCCGTCGCTTATCTGAGGAAGAACGACAAGGTTTTCAAGAAACCGTCCATCGCCGAGACTCTGGATTGGGTTTCCGCGCTGATGGCCCTCGACAAGAAACGGCTGGATGAGGAAAGCGCCATGAAAACCTTGGGATTTGTTTTGAAGAACCAGGAGGATATCCTTGAATTTTCGGAGGACGGCGGATTTGGAAAATTCTTTTCTGAACAATCTGGTTAAATTCATCCACGTTCTGCGGGCCGCCGGCGTCCGCGTGAGCCTTTCGGAATCCATGGACGCCATTGAAGCCTTGTCATACATCGATGTCCTGAACAGGGGAGAGGTCAAGGCGGCGCTTTCGGCATGCCTTGCAAAGAGCGAAATGGAAAGAAGCCTCTTCTCCGAGGCCTTTGACCGTTTCTTCATCGACCCGGAAGACCGGTGCGAATATGTCACGCAAAAGGCGCAGGCAAGGGAACAGAGGAAGCAGGAGATCCTGGAGCGGGCGTCGGAGCTTGAGTACCAGGGGCAGAAGCTGGATATCAGCGACGATCTGAAGGAAGTATATGCGGAGATCACGCTGGAAGAACGGAAAAGCATCCTGGATTTCCTCGAAAGAAGCTCCACGGGCAAGAATATGAAGCCCCATTTCAAGCCCATCACGGAAAACGTCGTAAGAGGAAAGCTGAACCAGCTGAAAAACAAGTATAAGAAGCCCCACGGCCTGCATTGCAGCGTGTTTGACAGGCCGGTTTCCGAAGCGGGAATCATTGCGGAGGATGTGACGGAAGCCGTCAGGGAAGAAAACAGCCTGCTGTACCAAAATCTCAGCACCATTGAAGACAAGGACATGCCCACCGTGATCCGGCTGATTAAAATCCTGGCGGATCGAGTCAGGCAGAGCACGCGAAGCAGGCAGCGGACCGCCAAAAGGGCTGGACTTGACTTTAAAAAAACGATCAGCTCGAACATCGCGGCGGGAGGAACCTTGTTTAAGCTGAAATATAAGCGAAAGCACGGATACAGGCAGCGGATCCTCACCCTTTGCGACGTTTCCGCGTCCATGTACCGCTTTTCGGGATTTGTGCTGAAGTTCATATCCTGCCTTCACCTTGAGGTCTCCGCCACCGAGAATTATATTTTCTCCCAGGATATCGAACACCTGAATATCCGGAAATTTTCCACTTCCACGGACATTGAGCAGGAGATCGTAAAGAGCAGGGTGTGGAAGAAGGGAACCGATCTCAGCCGTGCCGTCAATCATCTCCTGACGGACCGGTTTGTCACCTTGAACTCCTCCACCGTCGTGATCATCGTCAGCGACGCTAAGACGCTGAATGCTGCCAATGCGGCGGAAGGGCTTAAGCGGCTCGGCGAGAAGGTGAAAAAGATCTACTGGCTCAACCCCATCCCCGAGGACGGATGGCCGGCCATTCCCGGCATCGACGGTTTGCGGGAGCATTGCGTAATGCTTGATTGCAGCACCTTGGACAAGCTGAGCAAGGCCTGCGGACGGTTATGACGGGACAGGAATGGGCGGATCGACTATTTTTTGCCCATATTCCCGTTGCGGTAGCTCTTGGGGGTCACTCCCTTTATTTTCTTGAAGACCTTGGAGAAGTAACTCTGGTCGTCAAAGCCCGACTGCAGGGAGACGTCGATGAGGCTTAAGTTCGTGTTGGTCAGGAGTTCGCAGCTCCTGTTGATCCTCACCTGGTTGAGATAATCGGTGAAGGTGACGCCCATCTCCTGCTTGAACAGCATGGACAGGTAGGAAGGATTCGTATGGAGATGGTTCGCCACGGTTTTCAGCGATATCCTATTTTTGTAGTTTTCATTGATCTGCTGGATGGCCATGCGAATGATCTGGGAGTTGCCGGAATAGGAACTGGTCGCGATGGCCTGGACGATGTTTTCAACGAGGTTGGCGGTCAGGATGGACAGCTCGTTGAAGCTGACCGCCTTGTTCAACATGTTCATGTCATAATAATAGGATTCCGCCTGCTCCTGGGACAGGCTGGTCCGTTCCGCCGCGATCCGTGAAAGGATCGTGCAGATGCTCAGCACCTTGGTCTTGATGGCGGACAGGTCGCCGGCTTCGATAAGGGAAATCTGGCTCATGAGGTTTTTCAGGATCTCCAGGCTTTCCTTCGTATCGCCTTCCTTGACGCGTTCGAAAAGCTGGTTTTCAAGATCGTACGGATAAGGCAGCGACTTGTTTTCCTTCTTGTATTTCTGCAGGTTCTGGCCGATGCTGCGCTGCTCCATATATTGGCCGTGGATGCTGGCATAATCCTCGTTCGGCGTGATGGCCGCAAGGATGCTGCTCCAGAAGAGGTTCGCCAGATGGGATACCTCTTTTGGCTTAAAGATCTTCATGTTTTGTAAAAACAGGACCGCTTTGGGAAACGCGTCAAAATGGATATGGTTCAGGGAGAAGATATTGGAAACGCTGCTTTCCTTCAAATCGCCCATGATGATCGGCCCAGCCATAAAGCATCCCAGGACCTGGCCGCTGATGATGAGCGAAACCGCAATCTTGACCATACCCGCCTTGCAAAGAAAGACATAGGGCTCCCCGAGCTGAGTTGCAAGCTTTGCGGAAGATGCAATGTTTCTGGCACAGGGGCTTTGAGGGTCCCTGTATGTATCGGAATAATTGCAGAATTTATTCTGCCTGTTGCATTCCCACTTGATTTCTCCGCTGTTGTCGAAGAAGGTAACAGGAACGTCCGTAATGACGCAGAAGGACTGAATCGCTTCTTCGATCTGGGCCGACAGCTCCGGCGCCGGGTATTTTACGGATGAAGGAAGAGTAAAGTTCTCCATGATTATACTCCATGTAAATACAAAAAATATAACATTTACGATAAAATTTTACCATAAAAAAAACGTCAAAACAATAAAAAAATAAAACTAACAAAAAATATACCAAAATAACAAAAAGCATTTCTATTATCGGATAATTAATTAAGATAAGATAAAGCTAGGCGGATACTTTATTTTTTGTATCATTTGTATCGTATAAGGAGGATAAAAATGACCAAAGAAGCGTTATTCAAGGAAGCATTTGATTCGATCCTGGAATGCGACGAGGATAAGGCCTTAAGCGTTTTGAAGGCTGCGGAAGAACAGGGAGTTGATCTTCTGGAGCTGTTGTCCCAGGGCTACAGCGCCGGCATCAAGCACCTCGGCGACCTCTTCGGAAGAGGCGAGGTATTTCTGCCTGAATTGATTTTCGGCGCGGAAGTAATGAAGAAGGTGACCACGGAAATCGAAAGCAGGATGGACACTTCTCAGGTGGGAAACAAAGGCGTCTTCGTAATCGGGACCGTAGAAGGCGACGTTCATGACATCGGAAAAGGAATCGTCGCGTCTCTGGTTAAGACCAACGGCTTCGAAGTGCACGATATCGGAAGAGAAGTGCCGGCGGAAGTGTTTATAGAAAAAGTAAAGGAATACAACGCGGACTTTGTCGGCAGCAGCGCGCTGTTAACCACGACCATGACGGAGCAGAAGAAGATCGAAGATCTCATGGTCAAGCACGGCCTGAAGGGCAAGGTCAAGACGCTGGTGGGCGGCGCTCCTGTCACAAAGCGTTGGGCTGAAAAAATCGGAGCGGATGCGTATTGCGAGGATGCGAGCGATACCGTCAACGCATTGCTTGCCTGGATCGGTGAAAAACAGTAAATATTGGATTGAGGAAAAGATCAACGGCATATCGGAATTCATGATTCATCCGATAGAATCCAATACATAAATAAGGGAGGCAAGACGTGGGCAAATTCAAATACGAAGACGACATCTACGGGTATTGCATATTGCGCAACGAAGATCTGGACGCCTTGCATGAAGCCACATTGGATCTTATGGAGAATTACGGGCTTCAGATCCACGGGGAAGAAGCTCATGAAATTCTCAGCGCCGCGGGCTGCGATGTGGACAAGAGCATCGACCGGGTAAAATTCCCGAGAAATCTGGTCAACGACAGCATCGAATCATGTCCGGAGGAATTTACCCTTTGCGGCCGCGATCCGAAGAACGATGTGACGGTCGGAGGAAAAAAAGTTGCGTTTAAAAACTTCGGCACCGGCGTTCTGATCATGGACCCGTATACCGGTGAAGTAAGAGATTCCACGAAAGAGGATCTCGGCAACGTGGCGAGATTCTGCGACGCCTTGGACACGGTGGATGTTTTCTCCATCGCAGTGGCGGCGGGCGATGTAAACCAGAAGGTCAAGTGTCTTCATGAAGCGGAAGTCGTGTTTCATAATTTGACAAAGAACTTCGCCCATGACCTGGAAGGCGTTAAGAACACCCAGCGTTTCATCGATATGGCGGCGGCGATCCAGGGCGGTTACGACAAGCTGAGAGAACGGCCCATCATCACCATGGGAGCCTGCCCCAACAGTCCTCTGGAAATCAATGAGAACGAATCGGATATCATCATCCTGTCTGCAAGACACGGACTGCCCATCGACATCCTTTCCATGGGACTTTGCGGCGGAACAACTCCGGCCACCCTTGCCGGAACGCTGGTCGTCACCAACGCCGAGATTCTGGGAGGGATCGTGCTGTCCCAGATTGTCAATAAGGGCAACCCGATTCTTTACGGAACCTCAACCACGATCATGGACATGACGACGGCCACGTCTCCCGTAGGAGCTCCGGAGCATGCCATGTGCGGGGCCGCGGTAGGCCAGATCGGCCACTATTACGGCATCCCCACCAATGTGGGCGGAACTTAGGGGGACAGCAAGGTCATCGATGCCCAGATCGGGCACGAAAAGACATTAACAGCTTTGTTGCCGGCAGTTACCGGAAGCAATATCATTTACGGAATGGGAATGCTGGAAATGGGTATGACGATGAGCTATGAGCAACTCCTGATCGATCAGGAAATCGTCCGCATGATACGAAGAGTACTGCAGGGCATTCCTGTGAACAAGGACACGATTGCTCTGGACGTAATCCAGAAGGTAGGGCCCGCTGGAAATTACCTGCGCGAACGTCACACCCTGAAATACATGAGGCAGGAACTGTCAAGCACAAAGCTCATCAACAGAAGGATGAGGGATCATTGGCTGAACGAAGGCGGCAAGGACATAGCCGAAAGAGCCAGGGAGCAGGCTATTCAAATCCTTGAAAGCTACAAGCCGATCCCGCTGCCCGAGGAGGCGGCTAAAAAGATTCGCGCCATCGTCGAGGAGGGCGAGGCCGAAGCTAGGGAGATGGAGGAATTCGAAAAACGCCATCAATGATCAGCATCCATCGGAAAGGAAGGATTGTCTATATATTATGGGAGAAAAGAAGAAGTACTTAACTCGTATGGGTGACGGCTCCATCGTCTATATGACGGAAGATGAAATCAGAGCCGATATCCGGGCGGGAGTTGCGGACGCGGCGGACAGGGGAAAGATTCCCCCGCTGACGGAAGAGGAAATGGATCATATTTATGATATCATCACAATGCCCGGCGGCATTGTGGGCGTCGACCTGAAGGATACCGTCGTAACATCCAGCGACTCCGGCTCAGACAAGATCAGCACGAAATGCTGCATTCCGATCGACAGAAGCATCAACGCGATGATCCACGAACGCGTACTCGGCGCGGATTCCGTCGACATCGGGCTGGAGGACTATAACTACAAGACCGTTAAAGGCGTAGCGAAGCGTGAAGCCGCAGTATTGAAGAGAGCGCTCAATTATACGACAATGCCCATCTTCTACGGCGCCATGCCGAACCTCGGCTTCTATACGAAACCCGACGGCCCCATCGACAACTGGGCGGTGCTGCTGCCGGAAGGAAAGATCAAGGAAGCCATGGCTGCCCAGGAAGAAGCCGTTGAACATGCCGTCCGGGATATCGTGTTCGTCGCGGAACAGATGTACGACGTGGGAGCCGACGGCATCAATCTGGATACCTGCGGAGCCGCGGGAGATGCGGATTTTCTGGCCGCTTTGAAGGCCTGTGAAATCATCAAGGAAAGATTCCCAGATATGGCCGTTGAGATCGGAATGGCAGGCGAATTCGTCCTTGGAATGCACGGCAGGCTGAAATACAACGGAGTAAGGCTTGCGGGCCTGTATCCCCACGATCAGGTCAAGCTTGTGGAGCAGGCGGGAGCCTCTATCTTCGGAGCCGTCGTAAATACCAACTGCAACGCCACTTTCCCCTGGAACATTGCCAGAGTGTGCACCTTCCTGAAGGCCTGCTCCGAAGTGGCGAATATTCCGGTCCATGCAAACACGGGCATGGGCGTCTGCGGGATCCCAATGTGTGAGAACTCCCCCGCGGATATCGTATCCAGGGTTGACAAATGCCTGATTGAAATCTGCAAGATCGACGGATTGTAGATTGGCGTAGGCGATCCTCTCGGACAGGAGGCTACGCACGGCATCGCGGCCAGCATGGGCGGCGTGCGCACAACAGGAGACATGGTAATGCGCATGCAGATGACCAAGAAGATGCGAATCAAGGAAGCGAAGCAGTATGTAGCCGACAAACTCGGTCTCACCATCGAGGAAATCTGCGATGTGGTGACCATGGCGGACGTAAGAGAAGAAAGGGGATTTGGTCTGGCCAACTTCGAGCCCTATGCGGAGTCCAACATAGGTATGGAGGCGAAGTTTAGGATAGCGGAAGTTTTGGGCATCAAGATCAATTCCGTCGAACGCTTCAAGGAAAGAGCCGGACTGAAGTAAAGCCGGTTCGGGAAAACAGGGTTTGACCCTTTGTCACGGCGGCGCTTCACGGAAGGCAGGGCCCTTTTGAAAGAGCGTTGTCCGCGGACAGAGGATCACACCTAATAACGGAACGATCAAATGGGAGATGTAGGATTACACCTCCCATTTATATCGTTTATCGCAATAAAAGCGCCTTTAAAAGAGCAAATTATATAACCGGCAGATGCTTTCTATTTTCCCGTTTTCGTGTATAATATTATTATTGATTGCAACCACTGCGTCAGAATAGAAATGAAAGAAAAGGAAAATTCGAAATGTGGATTAGAAGCGAAAGTTGTATAGGCGGAGGAAGATGCGAGGAATGCGGCAGATGCAGCCGGTATGATACCACCAGCCGAAAAACAAAACTGATCTTCCTTCCGGACAGCTTTCATCCGTTGCCGGAAGCCGCAGAGAACGGCGAAGACGAAAAATACGGCATAGCCTTTGATATCGGCACCACCACAGTGGTGGGAATGCTCTGGAAACTGACAGACGTTAAACTCGTAGATATCGTCGCTTTGACGAATCCACAGAGCTCCTACGGCGCAGACGTCATCTCAAGAATCACTTACTCGATGAAGGGCCCGGAGCATCTGGCACTTTTAACGGACAAGATCAGAGACTGCCTGAATGAGATTATAAGACAGATTACGCTGCGGCATGCCATCGACACACAGAAGATCATAAGAGCGGTGGTTGTCGGTAATACGACGATGAGCCATCTCTTTCTCGGAGTCGATCCGTCCTCGCTGGCGAGATCGCCTTTTACGCCCGCCTTCAGCGGCCCGGTGGAAAGAGCAGCCGAGGAGATGGGCCTGCTGATGAAACCGTCCGCTCCCGTTCATTTACTGCCGAATATCGCGGGTCATGTGGGCTCCGATATCGTAGGAGTTCTCATAGCCTCTGAAATTGAAAAGCTTCCGGGGCTGAGGCTCGCCATCGATATCGGGACCAACGGGGAAATCATTCTTGCCCATAACGGGAGAATCCTCGTATGTTCCACCGCCGCCGGCCCCGCTTTTGAAGGGGCGCGGATTCGCCAGGGGATGAGAGCCGCGGAGGGTTCCATCGAAAAGGTTTGCATCGAAGACGGAGACGTCAGGATCCAGATCATCGGCGATGCCGAACCCATCGGCATCTGCGGTTCGGGTCTTATCGACGCGGTGGCGCAGATGCTTGACGCGGGATTGATCAATTTCAAAGGAAACATCCTGGACGCAGAAGACGCGGAGGCAAAGGGGCTTTCCCCGTCCCTGGCCGCAAGGCTCAGAAAAGGGGAAGACGGAAATGAGTTTGTGCTCGCATGGAGGGATGACGGCGGAGACATCTCCATCACACAAAAGGACATCAGGGAGGTCCAACTGGCGAAAGGCGCCATCTGCGGCGGAATCAACATCCTGATGCAATACATCGGCGCCGAGCCTTCCCAGCTTGAGGAAATCATGCTGGCGGGCGCTTTCGGCAGCTATCTGAATAAAAAAAGCATACTGCGGCTCGGAATGGTGCCTTACGTGACGGAGGATAAGATCAGGCATATCGGAAACGCCGCCGGTGTCGGCGCCTGCATGGCGCTCCTCTCGGCGGAGATAAGGGAAAAGGCGGCAGTTCGGGCAAAAGAAGCGGAACATATCGAGCTTGCCGGGCATCCCGATTTTGAGAAGGAATATATTAAGGCGATGTATTTCCCCCGGCATACAGAAATTGCATAGCGTCACGCAAGGAGGTATTTTCATGGACAAAGGGGAATTGATCAGAATTGCTCATAATACCATCGTAGAAGCGGATGAAGAACGCGCTATGCAGGTGATCGACGAGGCGATTGCGTCCGGGTTCGACATCATGGAAATCCTGCGGGAGGGTTTTGCCCAGGGGAATAAGGAACTCGGAGACCGGTTCGAAAACGGGAAGCTGAGCCTGCCGGAGCTGATCTATTCCACCGAAGTCATGAAGAAGGTGATCAGCGCCGCCGAAGCCCATGCCAATATCGACCAGGTCAAGGTGAAGGGCAGGGTGCTTATCGCCACCGTAGAGGGCGACGTCCACGATATCGGAAAGGGCATGGTCGTTTCCACGATGAAGAGCTACGGGATCGAAGTCATCGATATCGGCCGTGAGGTTCCCGTCGAAACCATCATAGAAAAGGCGGAGGAATATAACGCGGATATCATCGCTACCAGCGCACTCCTGACCTCCACGATGAAGGAACAGAAAAAGCTTGAAGATACTTTGCGAAAAATGGGGATTCGGAGCAAATACATAACCATGGTCGGCGGAGCTCCCTGTTCGCTGCGCTGGGCCAAGAGGATCGGCGCCGACGTCTATACGGAAGACGCGGTGGAGGCCGCGAAGCGTGCCTTCGCCATCCTGAAAAAGCTGGAACAAACAAAGAAAACCTAACGACGGCAGCCGGCCCGGAATAGCGAAAACCGGGCAAAAGCGGCGGCAATCGGGAAACAAGAGAGGCGACCGATATGACGGTAGAATTTACCAAGACACAGCTCCAGCGGCTGGTGGAATTAAACGCCGACGCGGAAACCACGTCGCGGAGCTTTGACAGCGAGGAGGAAAGAAACCGGTCTTTCCTGGAGACGGAAGCCCGGTTGGTAAAGGAGCATAAAGCAAAGATCCGCGAACTGCTCCATGACATTCACAGGCCGTTGGCCGTACAGATCGAGGACCGGCTTAAAAATTGGCTGATCCGGGAGGAGGGCTTTACACAGGTCGTTACTCCTACGATCATATCCGCCGCCGCCCTGGACAAGATGACCATCACAAAGGAGCATCCCCTGACAAACCAGGTGTTTTGGCTGGATGCGAAACGGTGTCTCAGGCCCATGCTGGCTCCGAACCTCTATGAAGTGATGAGGGATTTGTATCGGATAACGAAGGAGCCGGTCCGGATATTTGAAGCGGGATCCTGTTTCCGGAAAGAATCCCAGGGCGCTCAGCATTTGAACGAGTTCACCATGCTGAATCTGGTGGAGCTTGCCGGAGTGGAGGACGGAAAGCAGATGGAGCGCCTGAAATATCTGGCGGAATCCGCCATGAAAGCCATCGGAATCCGTGATTATGAGATAATTGTCGCGGAATCGGAAGTATACAAGGAGACTCTGGATATCGTCATTGACGATATGGAAATCGCGTCCGGAGCCTACGGCCCCCATTTTCTTGACAGCCGATGGGGTGTTTTCGAACCCTGGGTGGGGATCGGTTTCGGGATTGAAAGGATCGCCATGAAAATCGGAGATTATCAGACCATCAAGCGGGTGGGAAAAAGCATAGCATATCTCGACGGCTCCCCACTGAACCTGTAGCGGAGGATGAGGCCGGAATGACCAGGTTGATTACCGATTGGATTGCTGATATTGAACACAACATCAGGGATTGGGAGGAGGATCTGAAGAGGAAAACCGGATTGAGTTACGCGGGTTTGGCGGCAAAGGTCGGCGGCTGTTCCGCCGGCGATATCGCATGCGCGGCCCGGGAAGCCAAGGTCGCGGCGGTTCCCGTTACTTCGGGCCTCGGGGTCATCGGTTCCTTTGCCCAGTCCGTTGCCGCAGTAACCGGCGCGATGGGTTTTCAGAGCTTTGTCACCGTACGGACGGACGTGGACGGGCTGCATGAAGCCTATGAGCGCGGAGCGGATATCGTGTACATGGCGGACGACCGGCGTTTCATTTCTTTTAATCTAAGAAAAAAGAGGATGGCGGACAACAATTACGCCACGGCCCGGGGTTATACGGAGGCATTTGAAGGGGCCTTGAAAACCTTTGCCGGGAAAAAGCTGCTGCTGATGGGCTTCGGAGTCCTCGGCAAGGAAATCATGAGGTGCCTGAAGGATAAAGGAGCCGAATTTGCCGTCTATGATATCGATCCTGAAAAGCTGGCGTCGGCGAAAGAGGAAGGAGCCGACGTCATTGAATCGCCCGAGCGGATCAGAGAGTATGCGTATCTGATCGACGCCACCTCCCAGGGGGGCTGGCTTCAAAGGGAAATGCTGCATCCGGACGTCCGGATCGCGGCGCCGGGGATACCCCTTTCGCCGGACCGGGAGGCCCTGGAGTTGTATGGAGGCCGCATCATTCACGATCCGCTGCAGATCGGAGTCGCCGCCATGCTCGGATTGACGATTTAGCATAATCGAAGCGCCGCGCCTGCGCAGCCTGAAGCCGGGAGCGCCGCCGCGGGAGACAGGAGACAGGTGCCATGAAGAATCAGATCATCCATATCAGTGTCGAAGAAGCCGATCGCTATGCGTATGATTATTTCATCAACATATGCGGTTTCAGAAACAAAGAAGGAGATAAATATAAGAGGATGCTGGACCGCGGAATGCGGATCCGGGAAAGAATCGCAGACAAGATTGATATGAAAGCCGTCGTATCGTCTTATGACGGAAGCATAATTTCCGGCAACAAGGCAAAAATCGGCGATACGGTCTTTGTCTGCAATGCCTTCGAACAGCTGAATCAGGAGAGCATAGAAATCATATACGCATATCTTTTCACCGCCGGCAGCCTTGAACTCGACGACGACGACCCTGTCATCGACCAGCTCTATGCGGATATCTGGGGCACCGCCTATACGGACGCCGGCCTGGAAGTGCTGAAGCACCGGCTGAAAGCCGAATTCGACAAAAGCCGCTCCGGCATAAGCGGAGACGGGCGCAATCCCGGCCGAAACGGAAACGACGGGAAGGATGAAACGAAGGACGGAAAGGAAGCCGTGATTCTGGACCCCTTCGGGCCCGGATTCTACGGGATGGATGTGGACCAGATCGGGTTGTTTTTTGAAGTGCTGGACGGGGATAAAATAGGCGTGAAAGCGAGGACCAACAGTCTGATCCTGCCGCTTAAGTCCTGCGCCGGATTTTTTGTCATCGTCAACGACGATACAAAACTGCCGTCCGCAGACTGCAAGAGCTGTCGTGCGGATCACCGCGGCTGCGAATTCTGTCAGGCCGTGATTAAAAGAAAATAATGACATGGGGGGCGGATCGTATTGATCGCATGGACTCTAAATTCATGCAGCCGGGTGAGACTCCCGGGCTCCTCGCCACTTTATAATTTGCAACATCAAGATAGGAGGGGCGAATTGTTCCGGCACTTGACGAAGCCGCCGGCAATTTGCGAACAGCATGGACAGACAGGAGATTATAGACTTGCTCGGCAGGGAAGATCCGGCGGAAACGGAAGAGTTGTTCAACAGAGCCAGAAAAGCGAGAGAAGCATTCTTTTCTAACAGAATTTTCTTATACGGTTTTGTGTATTTTTCCACATGGTGCCGCAACGACTGCAATTTCTGCTATTTCCGCAGGTCCAACAAAATTGAACGATACAGAAAAACGCCGGAAGAGATTATTGCCATAGCCGAAGCCCTTGCAAAATCGGGAGTCAATCTCATCGATCTGACCATGGGAGAGGATCTCAGGTTCCACCGGGAGGACTTTGACGCGGTGCTTCGCGTGATCAAAGCGATCAAGGAACTTACCGGCCTGCCCGTGATGATTTCCCCCGGCGTGGTCACCGACGATCAGATAGAACGGCTTGCGGAGCTTGGAACGGAATGGTACGCCCTTTATCAGGAGACTCATAACAGGGAGCTGTTCTCCAGGCTGCGGGTCAATCAGGACTATGACGAGCGCATGCATGCGAAGCTCTATGCCCGGGAAAAGGGAATGCTCGTGGAGGAGGGCATTCTCACCGGGGTGGGAGAGAGCCTTGCGGACATCGCCGATTCCATTCTGGAAATGGGGAGGATCGGCGCGCGGCAGGTGCGCGTCATGAGTTTCGTGCCCCAGCCCGGAAGCCCCATGGAGGGGTTTAAAAAGGCGGATTCGCTGCTGGAACGGAAAATCATCGCCGTAATGAGGCTTATGTACCCGGACGCGCTGATCCCCGCGTCCCTTGATATCGACGGGATAAAAGGGCTTGAGGGCAGGATCGACGCGGGGGCGAACGTCATCACGTCCATCATTCCGCCGCGTGCGGGGCTTGCCGGTGTCGCCCAAAGCACGATGGACGTGGAGGAAGGCGGGAGGACCGTGGAGGAAGCTTCGGCCATATTGAGGAAAATGGGGCTTCAACCTGCGTCGGCGGAAGAATATAAGGAGTATCTGTCCCGTCAGCGGGACAAGGAGCGGCATTAAAATGACCAGAGTAGCAATTGTCGGCGGAAAGCTGCAGGGAACGGAGGCCGCATATCTCGCCCGGAAAGCGGGTATGGAAAGCCTGCTCATCGACCTCAATGAAAACGCTCCGGCCGCCGGCTTGTGCGATCAATTCCTCTGCTGCGACGTAACGCAGGAAAGCGCCGAGCTGATCAGGGCGCTGAACGGGGTGGACTTTATCCTGCCGGCCAACGAAAACGCCTCGGTTTTGGAGGCTCTGGACCGGTTGGCCGCAAAATATCAGTTTACGCTTGCCTTTGATAAAGACGCCTATGCGATCTCCTCTTCCAAGCTTTTATCCGACCGGCTGTTCCATGAAAACGGAATTCCCGCGCCGCGGTATTATCCCGACGGCAAAGCCCCGTATATCGTCAAGCCTTCCGGTTCAAGCGGAAGCGAGGGCGTAAGAAGGTTTGAGACGGAGGAAGAGCTGAAACGGTTTTTGCAATCGGTTCCCGCCGGAGAATGGGTCGCCCAGGAATTCCTTTCGGGTCCGTCCTACTCCATCGAGGTCATCGGAAAGCCCGGGAATTACAGGACCTATGAAATAACGCAAATACACATGGCTTCTGACTACGACTGCAAAAGGGTGACCGCTCCCTGTCCGATTGCCCGCGATCAGGAAGAGGATTTCCGGCGGATTGCGGTAAGGCTTGCGGAACTGGTAAAGCTCACGGGAATCATGGACGTGGAGGTCATCGACGACGGATCCGGGTTCAAGGTGCTCGAGATCGACGCCAGGATACCCAGCCAGACGCCCACGGTGGTCTATCATACGAGCGGGGTCAACTTTATGGAAGAGCTTGCCGAGCTGTTTTGCCATGGGGGGCTGTCCGGAAAAGCCCAAAATCAGGAGACGAAAAAATTCTGCTCTTATGAGCATCTCATGATACAAGAAGGAAAAATCACGGAGCATGGAGAACACATCATGGGCGAGGGAGGCATTTTGACCTTGCGTGAGAATTTCTTCGGCGCCGACGAGGTCATTTCGGATTTCACGGACGGGAAAACGCCCTGGCGGGGCACCTTTATCAACTGGGCCGACACCGAGGAGGAGCTTTCACGGAAGCGGAAGAACATGATGCTTGCGCTGCTTGGATTATAATTTGTCGCGCAATTCATTCGGTCTGGCCGGTCCCGATGGGGAGCACCCATGGCGCGACGCTTAACGGATTAGAAAGAGAAAGAGAAGAAGAAACATGGCCGACGAGAAAAAACGGTATTACAGAAAAAACGTAGAGCTTTTCCTGCTGCTGGACAAAATCAAGCTTTGGCCTTCCAGGACCGGGATCCTGCACGGGATCCGCAAAGTGGAAAGAAACGGCGATTACGCGGAGATCACGACCCATTGCGGAAAGTCCTTCCGGGTCTTTAATTCCAGGAATTCCAGGGCGGCAAGATGGCTACGGAACAAGTGGGTGCACAGCCCGTGCAAGGACTGCAAGGTCCCGCAATGGAAGCTTGATAAGTACTCTACGACCTATTTTGCCCAGCATTACGGAAGCGACCTGAGGCATAAGGACTGAAGGGCGGATTCGATAGAACGGGAAGCAGATTTTGTAAGCTGCAATGAAAATAAGGATTGACAGGAAAGGTTTATTGCGATAAACTTAACATGAAGTTTATTGCAATAAACCTATTTTGTTTTACGGGTCTGTACGGAAACCTGCAGGAGAGGGCCTATTGAAAGAGCTTGGCTGACAAGGTTTCAACGGAATCGATCCTTGCCGGCCGGTGCGGGATGAGAGAAACGAGATGAGGAGGGGAAAAATGAGCGGATATAAGCTGTTTGAGTCGGAATACAAATTTATGGAGGTGGTTTGGGAGCACGCGCCGGTTAACTCCACAAAGCTGGTGCAGCTGTGTTCGGAAAGCCTGGGATGGAAAAAATCCACCACCTATACGGTTTTGAGAAAGCTTTGCGAAAAAGGGTTCCTGAAAAATGAAAACGCCACGGTGACTTATTTGGTGGGGAGGGAAGAAATCCTGTTACAGGAGAGCAAAGAACTGTTGGAAAAGTCTTTCGGAGGCTCCCTGCCAATGTTTTTGACAACCTTTCTGAAAAAAGAGCCCTTGTCCGATGAGGAAGCCATGGAATTAAAACGGATCATCGACGAGAGCAGAAAGGGAAAGGGTGAATGAAATGCGGGACCTTTTTCTGACGGTGCTGAGCATGAGCTTAATCTCCGGACTTGCCGCCCTGGTCGTCCTGTTTTTGCGCGGAAGCCTGGGACGAGTTTTGCCCCGCACCTTTTCTTATGCCTTGTGGCTGATCCTGCTATGCCGGACGATATGTCCGTTTTCCTTCCCGTTCGGATTCAGCCTGATGGGGAGGGTACGCCAGGGTCTGGATACTTATACCTCTACGCTCAAAGCGGTATCCCTGAAGGATGCTCTTGATTTTGAAGTGCTTTCCGGTCACAGGGTCCAGGAGCTGGGGCTTGTGTCTTATCCTTCGGGAGGTGCGATGATGGAAACCGCGGACGGATTGACGGCTGCACCGCTTGCTGCCGCTCCGGCGCAGGCTGACTACTTTACCATGGCGGTGATACTCCTTTGGCTTTTGGGTATTCTTGCGCTGCTGCTTTACAACGTCCTATCCTATGGAAGGCTTTGCAGGAGCATGGCCGCCGCGACTTTGTTTGAAGATTCCGAACTGGTGGCGGAATGCAAGGCGGCGCTTCGCATGGGTAAAAGGGCGAGGGTGTATGCGTCGGACAGGGCGGAGAGTCCCTTCGTATACGGAATCTTGAGGCCAAAGGTGGTTTTGCCGGTTTCCGCCGCGCATCCTGCCGGCGGACAGGGCCGGGAAAGGCTCCGGCATATCCTGCTTCACGAGCTCTATCATATCAAAAGGTTTGATTATCTGGTCAAGCCGCTGGCGCTGCTTGCCCTGTGCTTCCATTGGTTCAACCCGGTGCTATGGATCGCCTTCCGTCTATTGAACAAGGATATGGAGATGTCCTGCGATGAAGGCGTTATAAAAGCTTTAAAGGCGGACGCCGGCGCGGACTATGCGGAAACGCTGCTTGATATGGCCTCGGCCCGGAACGGGATCAGGAAAAGCTACGCGGTCGCCTTTTTTGAAACCAATGTGGGCGAACGGGTGAAGCATATCGTGAAGTACAGAAAGCCAGGGCCCGCAGCGGGTATCATCGCTGCGATCATTCTCGTCCTCTGTGCGGCGGTCCTTTTGTCAAACCCGGCTCCCCTGACAGAAGAACTGGCGAAAGAGCCGGAAGGGAAACAGGCAAACATCCTGGTCATGTGCGGCGCGGAGGGCTCCGCTTATCCGGATATCATTCTGCTGCTCGGATACAACGGCGACAGGGAACAAGTAAATGTCGCGTTTCTCCCCGGAGACTTGCAAATTCTTCCCGACGACGGAAAGATGGGGAATAGCGAAAAAAGGCTTTACGGTTTTGCCGGGAAAAATCCCCCGGAGGCGGTGGCGGAAAAGCTGAGCGAAATCCTGGGCGTGAAGATCCATAATTTCGTAAGGTTTGATACAAGCGTTTTCAGATATCTGGTTGACGCGGCGGGAGGCGTGGAATTCGACCTGCCCATAATGATGGTATACGAGGACCCCTACCAGAACCTCCGCATCAATCTGGAGAAGGGAAGACGGGTGCTTGACGGGAAAAGTGCGGAGATGCTGGTCCGGTATCAAAGAGGGTATTCTGAAGGCGATCTTGCGCGCATCGAAACGCTGAAGGCTTTCCTTGAGGCAATGATTGAACAGAAATCGGATATGAAAACAGATTCCTTCCAAGAGATCTATCAGGCGCTGTCCGGAAAAGTGGATACGGATCTTGACGCGAAAACCGCAAGGAATCTGATCACGCTGTTCTTCACTGGGGAAAGCACCGCCTTTGTCGATCTTCCCTTTGAGAAGGCCTCCAGCGGCTCCATGGCGCCGCTTCTTCTCTCCCGGCAGGCTAAGGAAGCGCTGAAAGAGAAGTTTTAACGTCTCAGTCGAACATGATCAGCTCAAAAGGGGGCAGGGATCGGGAATAGCTTAAATCGCTGGAAAGGAAGCTCCACATGATATCCTGGTAGGTAAGGTTTTCACCGTCCGTCAATATGGTCACGCTGCCGCCTCTGGCGGCGTTGGGGAGCTTTCCTTCCAGCCGGAGCAGGTGTTTGAATTTCCGGTCCTGCAAATCCACGGAACTCGAATCAAAGACGCGGTAATATCCGTCGACATAGAACAGGTCGCTGTAATAGACCTCGTCATCATAAAAATTCACTATGCGGATCCAGGCATCCTCTCCGTCCGCGGCCTTTGCCAGGAAAGCATCCCATGCCTCCTGCCCGCCCACCGGTTCGGAGTCCACCCTCACGTAGCAGCCGTCCTGTATGGCCTGACCCGTGGTGTAGCTTTCCGGAAGGTGCCGGAATCCCGTGTAATTCCCTTTGGCGTCCAGCTGAAACGGAATGCCCGCGGAATCTTCGGGAGAAGCTTGAGCGCATCCCGCGATGAAAAGGGCTGTGAGCAGCAGGATCATCAGGATTATTTTTCTCATTTTACGGCAACGCCTCCCAACCTATTTCTATATCTCCCCTCTATATCCCCCCTCGGTTATCACTGCCTTTAAAGCAGAATTCCGACTTGGATTCTCTGTAAAGACATTTATATTAACGATCTGAAGGAGGGGGGAGAGGAAAAACCATTGACTTCACTCGTTCCCATCCACTATAATGAAGGCGGAGCAGCCATGGCGGCTGCCGGGTTTTGCCGGATGTCAGCGGCCAAACCATTTTTTGAAGGTACGGATGAAGGAAGCGACGTGGAGTACAAAAACAAATTCAAATACGTGATTAACTTCATGTATTATTCTTTTATTATCGGTGCAGTCTATCTGCTGCTGCAGTATGGGCTTAGTTTGATTGCGCCCTTCATCGCGGCCTTTATCATAGCCTATATTTTAAGGGGACCCGCGAAATTCTGCTCGAAAAGACTGAGGATACCTTATAAGCTGGTCGCCTTTTTGCTTGTGCTGGTTTTTTACTGTACCATCGGATTTTTAATCGCTCTTATCTGTATCAAGCTGTTTTCCACCTTTACGGATCTGGTGCTCCGGCTGCCCGTGATCTACACGACGCAGATGGAGCCGCACCTGTTTTCCATGTACCGCCAGATCGAAAAGGAAATTTCCCGGATGGATCCGGAATTGATATCAGTTATCAACGAATATTTCAATCATTTCATACAATCTCTGGGCAACCTGATTTCCAGCCTTTCCATGATGGCGGTAGGCGGCGTCTCCGGAATCGCGTCCTCGCTTCCTATATTCTTCATCAAGCTGCTTTTAATGATAATCTCTTCGTTTTTCATCGCGGCGGATTTTGATATGATGGCGAATTTTATCCTGCGCCAGTTTTCCGGAAGAGGCAAGGTATTGGTAATTGAGATCAAGGAGTATATCGTAGGAACCCTGTTCAAATGCATCGAGTCCTATGCTTTGATCATGAGCATCACCTTTATGGAACTGTCCATCGGTCTTTCGATCCTTGGAGTAAAAAAACCGGTCCTGATCGCGCTGGTGATTGCCTGCTTTGATATTCTGCCCATACTCGGGACGGGAGGGATCATGGTCCCCTGGGCCGTCATTACAGCCCTGCAGGGCAATTTCTCCATGGCGCTGGGACTGTTTGTGCTTTATCTGATCGTTACGGTCGTAAGGAATATCATAGAACCGAAAATCGTCGGCAGCCGGATCGGGCTTCATCCGGTGGTAACATTGGCCAGCATGTTTGTGGGAGTACAGCTTTTCGGCGTGATCGGGCTCTTCGGTTTTCCCATCACCCTGTCCCTGCTGCGGCACCTGAACAGCAAAGGGGTCATAAAGCTGTTCCGTTAGGCTATGTCTCGGGCGAAAGCCGTTTATCGGTTTGCCCCTTCAATATGATGCATGTCAGCTCCGGAGGGGAAAGAAAGCGGAAGGGCATTTTAGTCATCCCTATCCCGGCATTGACATAAAGCTTCGAATTCCGTTCGTTTTCAAATTCATATAAGCCATGAATATATTTCCGGCCGTAAGGCGGCAGTACATAATCGTCGAAGTACATCAGATCCACCTGCCTGCCGTGGGTATGCCCCGAGACCATCAGATCCACATCGCAATCCAGCACCTCATCGATCAGGTCGGGCTCATGGGCGATCACGATGTTGAAATAGTCGGGGTTTGCTTCGCTTGCCACGGACGGATCCCCGTAGCCGATGATGACGTCGTCGATACCGATAAGGCCGATCTTAAGCTCGTCCATTTCCAGATACTCGTTTTTCAGCACCTTGAAACCGCCGGCCTCCATGATGGCCTGGTATTTGTTTTCCGCCCCGCCGCCGTAGTCATGGTTGCCGAAAACCGCAAATTTTCCAAGCGGCGCCTCGATCTTGGAAAGCTTCCGGGATATGGCGCCATCGTCCTCATAATAAGCGTCGTAGTGGTCGATGAGATCGCCGGCAAAAACGACCAGATCCGGCTCGGCTTTGCTTATTGTGGCAACCACCTTGTCAAAATCATCCAAGGAGTAGTATTCGCCGAAATGGGTGTCCCCGAATACGACTATTTTGATATTTTCCGCGCTGCCTGCGATCCGGGAAGACTCTATTGTGACTTCGTTTACATCAAGCATAAAGGGCTCGACGTATCTCGCATAGCCCAATATGATCAGTAAAACGATCATAATCCAAATCGTAATGCTTACCGATTTTTTAACGATTCTTATAAAATCCATATTACAGAAAAAATTAATCAGCTTAAACAAGGCTCGCTCCTTTACTTCTAATGATTTTATTTATTATGCTTCTTTTCTGGGGAGAATTTTCAGATAGCCCATGATTTCGTTCAGAAATTCCTCGTAACTTCCTACCGCCTCGACAGGCATTCGCTTCAGTTCTTCCAACAGGGCGTCCGCCGTAATGGCTTTCCCTGATTCCTTCCGCTCCGAACCGGAAAGGGCAAACCAGATTTCCCCGGAGAGCATCAGCAGGTTCAAATAATGCCGTATTCTGGCGCTGCCCGATTTCTGCGGCGGCTTATCCCTTTCAATCAGCCTTGAAATCGAAGCGCCTTTTTGTGTTTCCCTGCCCGAACGGGAGCTTTCATAGCGGTAGCTTTCCAGGAGCTTTTCCGCTTTCAGCCTGTCACAGGAATAGTATTTGTGGGGCAGGTGGCTATGCAGAGAGGCGGTAATCTCTCGATATTTGGAAGGGGTGCATCCGTACCACTTTTTAAAGTTCGAGATCAGGTATTTCGTACTGGCAAAACCGGATTCCAGGGCGATCTGGGAAATGGTTTTGTCCGTGCTCACGAGAAGCTTTTCCGCATATTCGCAGCGCACCGAGGACAGCCATTGCTGGAAGCTCAGCCCGGTTGCCTGCTTAATATACCTGGAAAGGTAATAAGTGCTGAGAAATTCGTGCTTTGCCAGGTCGCGGAGGGTTATATTCTCGGTAAAGTGATTGTAAATATAATCCTGAACGCTGTGGATCCTTTCCGCGTGCACCGCGTTGAGGCGGTAATCGGGCGGGCAGCCGTAGAAATAACGATTGCTTTCGTCAGGCAGCCACCGGAACAGCAGGAAGCTGTCCAGGAGAAGCGTCACCAGTCCGCTGAGATCGTGGTCGAGCCGGTCCGTATTCGAATAGGCGCCCCGGCTGAAATGGAAATAGATATCGGCCAGTATATGTCTCAGAAGGTCAACGCTGCTTCCTCTCTGATTGGCGCAATCGCAGAGAAAGGACATGCGGTTGATTCCCGGATAAAATTTCGTCAGATAATCGAAATCGATGTACAGCGTCAGGACAAAGTTTGTCCGGCTGAGACCTGTGAGGCTGTGCAGATCGGGCGGATTGAATATATGAATGTCCCCGTCGTTGAGTATCAGAGTCTGATATGCCTCCCGGAGCTCAAGGGTGCCCTCCAGCACCATGACGAATTCCCAGATTCCGCGGTGAATGTGAAGCGGTATGTTCTCGACAGTCGAGACAAAGGCGTCCACCGGCAGTCCGTCTTTAAAATGTATGGTTTTTTCAAGCATTTTACGATTCCCCGATTCCGAACGCGTTATCAAAAGCCCCTTCTCCCTGATGACAGTATACTATCTTTCCCATGGGCAGGCAATATATTTCAGGCTCCGTTCAGGAAGCGTTCCTCCGGTTCCCTGTTCTTCAAGGGGGCTATGGAGCCGCTCCTCGGCAGGGCAGCAAATAAAAAATAAAAATAGAAGAGCGATACTGCAAAATAGGGAGAAAGCAAGACAGCAAATAAGGAAAAAAGAGACAGCCAAAATGGAAATTAAAACCCAAATTATTTATTGTACAATATAGCTGAAAATTGATTGAAAAGTCTAAAAATTCGTCGCCGGAAAGGAGGAATTCAATGACCAGATATTTTACCAGAATGGGTGACGGTTTCGGAGTCTGGATGACGGAAGACGAGATCCGCGCCGACATCAGGGAAGGCGTTCTCGACGCGGCGGACAGGGGGAAAATACCACCGCTGACGGAAGAGGAGATGGACCATCTGTTCCGGATCATCAGCAACTTCTTCAGTAATGATCAGCGGGTCATT
>ENA-UPSB01001197-UPSB01001197.1-bioreactor-metagenome-genome-assembly--contig:-NODE-1197-length-32214-cov-38.844305_pt1 | contig 32214 bp, 30 predicted proteins | sample MGYA00238182_ERZ773286 | MGnify/ENA primary metagenome ERZ773286 (study PRJEB29026, sample SAMN07631240) | bioreactor metagenome | isolation source: Switchgrass digestor | place: USA: Dartmouth...
ATATTGGAGTCTATTTTCTTTTTTTATTTGTCACCTATCAATTGTATAACAACAATCTAAAAATTTTATACAAAATACGTAAAGCATAAAAACTGTTCTTCATTCAATGCATTGAGACATAGGACCAATCAAACTATTACAAATACGAAAGATGAGCTAATAAATTTTATGTTCGGTCTTTTTGTCATGCTATGAGTTTTTTCATAGCTATTTTTTATGTGATAGGAAAAGTCGAACTTTCCTACTTACATAAAAAAACGGAACGTATATACATTCCGTTTTTTACTCATTTTCCTCTTGTTCATCGGATTGTGAAAGATTCATATCGAAATCAATATCTGATTTTTCTTCATCATATGAATGATCGGCATCAAATTCAATCGGCTCTGCTTCATTCAATGGTTCTTCATTATTCTCAAAAACTTCCTGCTCTCCTTCAATATAAAAGCTACCATCAGAAGCAGTAAGAATTCCGGCTTCATCCAAAACGATATCTTGTTTCTTTTGCTTATTCATAATGCTTATCCCGGCAAATATCAATAATAACAACAGAAGAATTATTACAAATACTGCAATTGCAATAGCAATCACATTATATTTTTTAAATGTTAAATTAATTTCGTTTTTGCTTCCTGAACTTATTTTCCATGTATTAATTCTACCATTACCTTCTTGAATGGTTGCATTGCTGTATGCAGCTTTTACAGGCGTTTCAATGGTTAATGTAAGATAATCCCTACCGGCCTGTTCTTTCTCGGAATTAAAAACGGTACTCTTCATTCCGTATCGATTGCAGAAAATATCGTTAAATTCCACAAAATTGACGGTACCCATGCCATACATTGAAAGGTCAACAAGATATCCGTCCTCAGGGGTAAAAGTCTTGCTTAAAATCATTGAGGCAGAGTCTTCACCCTTACGTACATCATAACCTTCCTCACCAAATACTTGACTATAATAATCAATATATTGATCGATATCTTCTCCCCCTACATTAATAACAAATTCCACGGATGATGTCTTGTCCGGATTTAATTTAACGGTTAATTGGGGTATATTATTCGTTTCCGACTCCCCTTCACCAAATACTGTTACACTGCTAAACATAAAAATTACCAATGATAAAATAGAAACCATCGTTATTATTCTTTTTTTCATTTTTCATGTGCCTCCTCAAACATAATATAGATATTGTACCTCTTTTCCAAAAAATAGTCAACAAAAACTTTCTCCTTTGAACTGTCTTGTTGGATAACAACAAAAAGTCCCCATTCTGCCATGAGCGGCGGGGACATTTCTCTTTGTTTCACAAATATAGATTAAACATTAGTTTAAATTATTATTCAATTTATAATTTTTAACATATTCATCCACTAACAAATCAAACTGATTACGTATGGCAATAACGGTAGAATGAATCCCCGATTGGTATACCATTTCATCAATGCCGGATACAGGAAGCACTTTAATAGAAGTACCGGAAAGGAATACCCCTTCCATGCTGTTTAATTCATTTACATGAACCAATTTTTCAATCACTTCCACCCCTGCTTTTTTACATGCTTCCAAAACATATTGACGAGTAATACCTTTCAGAATATGTTCACCGGAAGCAGTGATTACTTTATTTCCTTTAACGAAGAAAACATTGGACCTGCTTCCTTCCGTAATGTTATTCTGGGTTCACAAGCAATACCTCAAACACCTTTTGTTCTCTTATCTTTTTACTTACCACTTCTTTATATATATGATTCATGATTTTGGCATTCGGTTCCTGCCGTTCCCATAGAAGCAAACCTACGGGTACACCTTTCTCTACTTCTTCTTTGGTTGGATAATAATATTTGCTTAAATAAATCAGCAAGTTTTGTTGTTCTTGTTCCGGATAGACCATTACCTTTACATTACAATTTTTTTGACCGCAAACTTTCGTCAGTTGGTGTATTTTCGTTTTAAGAGCCTCTTCGGAAATGGTTAATTTCCGCCCAAGTAAATGAAAGGATTCTTTTAACCTTCGGTAATGGTCTTCAAGAAAAAGAGGAACTCCTTCAATAATACGAATTACCTCATATACCACATGATTTTCCGGAACTCTAACATTTTTCAATTGTTCTTCCGATTGAACATCTTCATTAAAAATATACCAGGTTCCGATATTATCCGTCATTTTCATACCTTCTTTTCTGTTTTTACGTTATATCATTATTTTTTAATCCGTGCAGAAAGCCTTTATTGCATAATAAACACTGAGGTTTTCCGGACTCATCAGCGAATTTCTTTCTCCGCAGTATAAGGAAATATGCTTTATCCCTCTGAATTGCGAAAAATACTCAAAAAATTCATTATATCTTGCCTGATAGGTATTATCCGCACTGTAACTAAAATCAATTTCCAACTCTACACCTATTTGAGTATTGGATGTCTTAACCCCTATAGGAATACCGTTTCCGTCAACAATGGTATTTTTTTGGACACATTCCCGAATCAGTTTTAAATTATTGCTTAAAGAAGAATGGAAGTAATAGCCGGTCTGCAAATCCACATAATCAAATATGTCCTTGGTACATGCAATATAGAATAAACGTCTTGGTATATCTGCAGCATCATGTTCATACCTATAATAAGGAATCCATAAAAACTTTTTACCGTATTTTTTCAAATGAGAAGAAACGGCAATCATATTATTTACAACCGGGTTGCTGAAATCCTCGGTATCTGAAGTATCAAATTTGGTATACCAAGGTGTTACCGCCTCCGTCCCGTAGTAAAAACCAATCACATTATGTTCCCATTGTTCACGGCTGATATTTTTTCGAATATAGTCAATAATGTCCCTTTTAAAAGCAGTGTTAAATTTATAGGCGAAAAATATTCCTTCATCCGGTATATAAGGTAATGAAAACCACACTTTAACATTCGGATCAATTGCCCAAATTCTTTCTGCCAAAGCCAGTTGAGCATCCGCAAATTCTTTTAACGTCCTCCTGCCTGATAAATGACTATACACATATTGTACCCCATTATAATATCTGCCGTTTAAACATACGTCATAGCCTTTGGCACCGGGTACACGGTCCCATGTTATTGTAAAGGAAGTATCCGTTACTTCAGTACACTTTATATTCGCCGGCACTGCCGGATTTTTAGAGGCAAGAGGAAATTCTTGCTCTTCACCGCCTGAATTCGGTAAAGTGGTTACTTTGCCCGGCATGCTATACCAACTTCCTTTTACATCCTTTGCCCTTACCGCATATGTATAAGTAGTATTGGGCTCTAAGCCTGTAAATGTATAAGATGTAGACGTAGTCTGATAAACGGTACCTACACTGTCGTCGGTTAATCCGTCCACAAACACGTTCAACGCATATTCCTCAGTTGAGCCCAGGTATTGGCGATGGACCACTGATGTTTTATTCCGAATGGAATCAATGTCTTCTTGTGTAACATATTCCTTAAACCCATATCCACTGTTCCCTCCGGTTATAACAAATTCCGTCGCACCTACACCTGAAGAAGAATGAATTAATTTTCTTAAATCATTGTCGGAATATTCCGGATAAGGAATAACACCAACATAACTGTTGGCAATTCCGACATACAGCAAGGTTGCTATATTGCCATAAGGAGTCGCAACACCGGTGGTAATACTTGCCGAAGAACTGTATTGGCTGGCCCCTGCACTGTTTTTTGCCCTTACTTCATAGGTATAGGTTGTATTCGGAAGCAATCCTGTAAACGTATAGGTAGGTACCAGTGTATTATAAACGGTGTTTCCGTCTTTTCTTACCTCATAGCTTGTTGCACCGGCTACCGCAGGCCATGTTATGGTAAATGAGGTGCCGGTTACGGAACTAACTTCAATATTTGCAGGTGTCTCAGGCGGCGTCACATTGCGTGAAACAATGCCTTTCCACCGTCCAACATTACCTTCACTCACAGTAACGGCTCCATGATTCATAACACTCCATATTTCCTGTAAACTTAACGCCCTGCTCCATATAGCCACATCATCCAAACTGCCTATAAAGTTTCTGGAACCGGGAACAATGGAACATGTTCCTAAATACAAATTGGTTCCATCATATTGGATATTTCCTACACAGTTTGTCGTACTTACCAGTTGCCCGTCAAGGAAAACATATATAATATTTCCGGAACTCATATACACAACATGCTGCCATACATCGGGATTCAACTGAATAGATTTTGAAAGTTGCCAAGTGGAACCATTCCAGTAACTAAAAAGGTATTTATTAGGAGTATATCCGTCCTGCTCTATTGCAAATCCGCCGGCCGCTCCATGACAGCTTATAATATCCGAATATTGATTACTCGTGCTACCAGGCTTCACCCACATACTGATTGTCAAATCCCCGGTCGGTTTTAAATCAGGATGGTTGCCCAAGTCAATATAGTGGTTTCCGTCAAATTCAAGATTATATGTAGGCTCAGGAAGCGTTTTTACAGTCATAAACGGACTATAGGGCCCTTCATAAACAGTACCGTCACTACGAACTATAGCACATACGGAAAAACCTAATTCATAATCCGGAGATAAATCCGTATAGGTATAAGTTGTTCCGGATACTTCTTGTTTTTCCCCGTTATTTCTTACTATGTAATATCCTGTTGCCTCAGGCACAGCGGACCAATTTATGGTGACAGTTGTATCCGTTGCACTGCTTGTTATGTCCGCAGGTACTCCTAGCTGAGCAGTTGTGATAATCTGATCCACGCTGAACGCACTGCTTCCTTCCGCACTATCCGCCCTTACCGCATATGAATAGGATGTATTCGGTTTCAAACCTGAATAAGTATACGTTGTGCCTGTAATCCCCGTACGCACATCACCGTTAACGCTGACTGTATAGCTTGTGGCTCCGCTTTGTGGCGTCCAACTTAATGTCAATGTAGTGCAAGTTGCACTGGCTGTAACTTGTGGTACTCCAGGAGCGGCATATATAACCCCTGTGTGAAAACCGGTCAGTAACATTACAAAAACTAATACAGAACAAATATATTTCTTCAATTATCTTCCCCCCAATTGCTACATTTTCACTTAGACAAAAACATACCATATGTTAAACTTCTTGTAAATATTTTTAATGGTTTTGTAAAGATAGCTTTTTGAACAAATTCAATAGCAACCTCATATAATATTATAAATCTTAATAAAGGAAGTGAGTGATATGTACAATTACTATAGCGCATATCCGTATCCTTATTGGTTTCAACCACCGATGTATAACTATAATCCATACCCTCAAAAACAATCTATTATATTGAAGGATTACGGCCCTGAACCATTTGTAACAAATATCGAAGATGCTACTAAACAAAACAACAATTTTCGTACTGCTCTATGGACAGGAAAACATCTACAGCTTACCTTAATGAGCATTAATGTTGGAGAAGATATTGGCCTGGAAATGCATCCTAATGTAGATCAATTTATACGCATCGAAGAAGGTCAAGGGATTATAAAAATGGGAGATAGCAGAAATAACTTAAATTTTCAGAAAAGAGTATATGAGAACTTTATAGTGATTATACCTGCCGGAAAATGGCACAACTTAATTAATACCGGACATAAACCACTAAAATTGTACTCCATTTATGCACCACCACAACATCCGCATGGTACCGTCCATAGAACCAAAGCAGATGCTGAAAGACATCACAGATATTAATATTCTAAGGAGAGGTACTGTTACAGAGGGGCTGTTGCACAAGAGAGCGGGTTTCCATGCCCGTCCGTTTGTTGTGCGACAGCCCCTATATTATTTTTCATAATATGCTTGTATTTTTAATATATTAGCTTAGAGGTGAATTTTATGGAAAGACGATTTAACAACAAAAAAATAGAACTGTTAGCTCCCGCCGGAACCATGGAAACGCTCAGAAGTATGGTCAAGGCAAACTGTGACGCCATTTATGTTGGCGGTAAATCTTTTAATATGAGAATGATGAGAAAAGGCTACAACCTTTCCAATGAAGAACTGACCGAAGCCGTAGCAATGGCTCATGACGCCGGCAAAAAAATTTATGTTACGGTAAACAACTTACTAAATGATGATGAAATCAATGAAGCAACGGAGTACCTTCATTTTTTACATAACATTAAAGTAGACGCCGTTATTATTCAAGACCTCGGTATCTTACAAATATGCAAAGAGCATCATCTTAATAATTTCAATATCCATGCCTCTGTCATGATGAATGTAAACAATATTGAGTCTGCTAAAACATTAAAAGAATTAGGCATATCCAGAATCATCCTGTCCAGACAAATGGATTTGAAAACGGCAAAACTTCTGCAAAGTGAAGTAGGGATTGAAACAGAATACTTTGTTCACGGTGATTTGTGTATGGTCAATGACGCAAATTGTTATTACAGTTCGGTGGTTTTCGGCAACAGTTCCAATCGTGGAAGATGCTTTAAGCCATGCAGGTGGCCATACTTATTAAAAAAGGACGGTTTTCTGTTTCCAACGGAGTATCCTCTTGCGGTAAAAGACATGTATATGTATGAGTATATTCCCGAGCTCATTGATGCAAACATCACTTCTTTTAAGATAGAAGGCCGTATGAGAGATACGGAATTTATTGTGAACTTAGTCAATATTTATGCCGAAGCCATTGACCGATATATTGACAATCCGTTAAACTTTGACCGGAAAAAAAACGCTGACCTGTTAATAGAAAACAGAAAGCGGGACTTTACAACGGCCTTTGCCTTTTCCAAACCGGGGCCGGACTTTATTAATTCCAGACATGAAGGTGCGGGTAAGATTTTTTCCACGCCAAAAGAAGAGCCATCCGTAACAGACACTCTTATTCTTGAAGTTTCAGAATACCTGAAACAATATAACGGACAGCTACCGTCTAAACGTTACTTATCGGTAAAGGTGAATAATTACGAACAGGCAAAACTTTGCATGAAGCTGGGAGTAAATAGAATCTATCTGCCCTGTGAAGTCTTGGCTCCCGATGAGTTTATCACATTGGGACAACTTTACCATCTGGTAACAATGAAAAACAAGACGGAGATTTATCTTGACCTTCCTCAAACAATGAATGCATGGCAATTTGATACAATAGAACACTATTTGGATAAAAACGGCGACCTATTTGACGGTTTACTGGTCTCAAACATCGGTGCTATAAAAAAATTTGCCGATAAGTTTCCTGTAACAGCGGATTACAATTTGAATATTTACAACCATGAAGCCATGGAATTTTATAAACGGTTGGGAGTCCGTGCAGCTACCATATCCATCGAAACAAGATATGACGAACTTGCACGGTTTGCCTCTATGTCCGATACACCAATGGAATTAATCGTACATGGACCGTTGCGGGTAATGTATCTGGACTATAATCTCTATGAAAATACCAAAGTTTTAAATCCCGCCACGCAGGAAAACAATAAATATGTAGATAACAGCATATTGACACTCAAAACCGACCGGGGAGAAATTCCGGTATATACAGACCAGTACCAAAAAAATCATTTATATACCGCTAAAGAACTATGCCTTCTGCCTATCCTCGAGGCACTCCGTTTTGAAAGCCTATCAAGGTTCCGAATAGAAGGCCAAACTTATACGGTGAATGAATTAAAAAAGATTATTCAAACCTATCAAGCCGCTTTAGAACATCCTTCAAAATGCAAAGATTTATTTTCACAGCTAAAATCGGTTCGGGCAGGCTTTACCTTTGGTGCCCTATCTTTTAAATCAAGGAGTGAATAATATTATGCAATATATGGGACCGGATCAAATCCTTGCAAAAAGGCGTGAATACTTTTTCCCTGCCACCTCAAATTTTTACAGGAACCCTCCACAAATCACACACGGTTTCATGCAGTACCTTTTTGACCACAAGAATAAAAAATACATTGATTTTTATGCCGGTGTATCGGTTTTAAATTGCGGCCACTCCAACCCGGAAATACTTGAAGATACCATAGAACAATTGAAAAAACTTCAGCATACCACCACTTTATATTTAACCGAACCTATGGTATTACTTGCACAACAACTTGCCGAAATCCTTCCGGGAAATCTGCGCAGAACATTTTTTTGTGTTACCGGCTCTGAGGCCAACGAAGGTGCTCTGGCTTTAGCACGTATGCACACGAGAAAAACCGGAATTATTGCTTTAACAGGCGGATTGCACGGAAGAACACATTTAACTCTAAGCGTTACAGGAATCCCCATGTGGAGATTGGATAATAATCTCATTAAAGAAAATATTTTTTTCATTGAACGCCCTTATTCTCCTGAGCTTAGTTACTCAGAAGCCATGGAAAACTCCCTGTTTCAATTGGAAAATGTTCTAAAAGAACATGGCAACAATATCAGTGCCATGATTTTGGAACCTATTCAGGGCAATGGCGGAATTATTATGTATCCCATAGATTATTTGAAAAGAGTGAAATCCCTGCTAAGCAAATATGATGTATTGTTAATAGCAGACGAAGTCCAGACCGGTTACGGCAGAACCGGCAAAATGTTCGGCATTGAGCATTATGACGTGATTCCTGACATTATGGTAACCGCCAAGGCTCTAGGCAACGGTATTCCCATTTCCACTTTCTCAACAACCGATGAGATTGCAGCATCTTTTAACAAGCCTTCCGCTTCTACCTTTGGCGGCAACCCTGTGGCCGCTCAAACCGCCCTAAGCGTTTTAAAATATATTGAAAAACACAAATTAGTCCAAAAAGCCGCGCAGTTAGGCGAATACCTGAAAAACAGGCTGCAAAGTATTTCTTCCCCGCTGATTCGTGAAATACGGGGTTGCGGTCTTATGATTGGTTTGCAAATTCAAAGCCCCGAACAAAGCATACCCTCCGCCCAAATTACCGACAAAATTTTAGAAGAAATGAAAGACCACGGCTTTCTCCTGGGAAAAAACGGTCTTAACAGAGATGTGATTGCATTTCAGCCTCCGCTTGTTATTTCTAAAGAAGATATTGATTATATGATCGATTATTTGGCTAAAATACTTGATAGAATTGTTGTATAGTTTTAGTTTTATTAATGTTATCTTGCAGTTTGCTTTAAGTTATGGTAGAATAGGAGGTGAAACGGAGGTGATGTATGTGATTACAGAATATGAAAAAGCAAAAGCTATTCAACATACGGAAGATTTGGCTTCTCTTCTTGTAAATAACAGCGAAGGTGCTTTATATTATAAGATTTTCACAAATTTTATCATAAAATCTTATCCAAATAAAAAATTTCAGATTGAAGATACCGTTACGTCTCATAGCGCAATGATTAATAACTTAAGCGAGATGCTTAAATATATGATAAATGTGGCTGCTGAAGGTGCTTCACAAAAGCTCTACACCACTGGGCAGCTTTCAAAATTTTTTGGAGTATCTATAACATCTATAAATAACTGGATAAAAGAAAATCGTTTTATCGGTATACAAAGAACTGCACGCAATAAACAAGTACGAATCCCTGAAAACGCTATGTGGCGTTCTCCTAATGGCGAGCTTATTCCTGTTAAGGAAATCATTGATATGTGGAATAAAGAACATTTAAAAAGGACTACTATGAGCAAGGAAGAAGAAAAAAATGCAATACAAAATGAAATTAGTTTTTTTGAAAAAAAATATGGTGGGTCCTATGAAAAAACGCTAATGCAGAAAGAACCATTAACCGAGTCTGAATTGCAAGATAAAATGGAGTGGGAGTATTTGCTAAAAAGGAGAACTGAATGACAAATTTACCTCCTTCCAACCTTCCTTTCCTTAAAAAAACTTTTAGTGATATTATTCAAAATGATATGGACTCGGATCAAACAGGCAGAACATCTTCCTCAATTTGCCAAAGAAAAACTTTTATTTTTTATGATGGTTCTTTTCTGTCCATTACTGAATTCATCAAAAACGGAAAAATAGATTATTATCACTATGACTGGTTCACAAAAGATAAAAAAAAATTGTTAAAATTTCATAGCGAAGAACATGCATCCAAAGATTATCAAACTGAAACAGAACCATTCCATATTCATGTACAGGGACATATCAATGAAAAAAGGCTGGCAAACCCTATTTTTCAGGACTTAGCCAGCGTACTACAATTTATTCGTCTATATCTTTTAGTATCGGATAATAATAAATAGACATGTAATCACACTTCCAGTATTAATACGATACAATTACAAAAAGCTTTTAATCCACTATTTAATAAGGATTAAAGGCTTTTTTGTTATTCTTACTGCGCGACCTACAAAGATACTGATTATATAATCCATTATTTGGCTAAAATACTTAACAGGATTATTTCATGAGATTGGATGTCCGGAAGGAGTTACCCCATGGCATATAAGGATTTGCAGGATTTTATCAAACACTTGGAGGAAAAGGGATTATTAAAAAGGATTACCGTCCAGGTAGACCCCGAATTGGAAATTACCGAAATTACCGACAGAATCTCAAAGCAGAGCGGCCCGGCCCTTTTATTTGAAAATGTAAAAAATTCTGCTTATCCGGTACTCACCAATGCGATGGGCACTTATGAAAGAATGAGCATGGCACTTGGTGTGGAAACACTGGACGATATCGGCAAGGACATTGAAGAATTTATCGATTTGTCAAACTATCTGGGAATGATGAAAAAGTTCAAGGCACTTCCAAAACTGGCAAGAATGGCAACCATATTCCCTCTAAAATTACCTATCCGAGGTGCCTGCCAAGAGGTGATAGAAAAAGATGAGCCGAACTTGTTTACTTTACCTGTATTAAAATGTTGGCCTAAAGATGCAGGTAGATTCATCACGCTTCCTCTGGTTATCACAAAAGATCCGGAAACCAACATGCAAAACATGGGAATGTACCGGCTGCAATTGTTTGATAAAAATACCACCGGCATGCACTGGCATTTACATAAAGACGGCAGAGAAATTTATGAAAAATATAAGCTCTTAGGTCAAAAAATGCCGGTATCGGTTGCTCTTGGCTGCGACCCTGCAATTACTTATGCAGCTACGGCCCCTCTGCCTAAAATGATAGATGAAATGATGTTTGCAGGCTTTTTAAGGAAATCTCCCGTAAAGCTGGTAAAGTCCATAACCAATGATATCTACGTACCTGCCGACGCCGAATTTGTCATTGAAGGTTATGTTGATGTAAACGAAGCGTTACGATTGGAAGGGCCTTTTGGCGATCATACAGGGTATTATTCCCTTACCGACTACTATCCTGTTTTTCACGTAACCTGCATCACTCACAAAAAAAATCCCGTATATCCGGCCACCATAGTAGGCAAGCCGCCTATGGAAGATTGCTACATGGGCAAAGCTACAGAAAGAACTTTTCTGCCGCTGTTGAAAATTCAGCACCCGGAAATCATTGATATCAATTTTCCTTTGGAAGGAGTGTTTCATAATTGCGCAATTGTTTCCATTAAGAAACGTTACCCGGGTCACGCCAAAAAAATCATGTACTCTCTTTGGGGAATGGGACAAATGATGTATACAAAGCTCATCATCGTGGTTGATGAAAACATATCACCCCAGGATATATCCACGGTGGCGTGGAAAGTCTTTAACAATGTGGACCCCAAAAGAGACATTGTTTTTACGGAAGGACCTTTGGATGCTTTGGACCACGCATCCAATCTTGCCCATTACGGATACCGGATGGGAATCGATGCCACCAAAAAATATCCAAATGAAGGACATACCAGAGGATGGCCTGACGACATTGAAATGTCGGATTACATAAGAGAAATGGTTACAAGGAGATGGAAGGAATATGGTTTTGAATAAAATCATAAAAAAGGCCTATGACTATGGCGTATTGGTCATGTTCTCCCATACTGTTTTTTCCCTGTCCTTTGCAGTTGTGTCCATGTTGCTGGCAAGTAACGGATTACCCTCCCCGCATACCGTATTCTGGATTCTCATAGCCTTCCTGGGTGCCAGAACGGGAGCCAATGCATTGAATCGAGTGATTGACGCTGAGATCGACGCCAAAAACCCAAGAACTGCATTAAGACAGATTCCTCAAGGCCTGCTTCAAAAAAAGGAGGTAATAGTGTTCTCAGTAGCATGTTTTCTTATCATGCTTGTGTCGGCGGCAATGCTGAACCCCTTATGTTTACTGCTCTCCCCCGTAGCATTATTTTTAATGGTTTTCTATTCCTATACCAAACGCTTTACTTGGACATGCCATTTGTTTTTAGGTGTCACCTGTGCGGCAGCACCTGTAGGAGCATGGCTTGCAGTTACCGGAAAAATATCCTGGCTGCCTCTCTTTATGGGTGCGGCAAATACCCTTTGGGTGGCAGGATTTGATATCATTTACGGTTCACAAGACTATGATTTTGACAGAGAAAACGGAATACACTCCATACCCGTCAAATTCGGAATAGAACATGCATTACACATCGCAGCTTTTTTCCATGCAATTACCATTGCACTGTTAGTGATTGTAGGCATTTTAAGTGATCGGCTTGGAATCATATATTATTTCGGACTATGGGTCATTTCCATTCTACTGACGGTAGAACACAGAATGGTTTCAGCCCATAATCTTTCCCATGTAAAAATAGCTTCATACAACATTAATCAGCTTGTCAGTATTCTATTTTTATTATTCGGAGCCATTGACGCACTTATATGATGCACTGAGGTGATGATAAGTGAATAAGACCATTGTAGTCGGCATAACCGGCGCCAGTGGAAGTATTTATGCCATAAGGCTAATTGAAGAACTGTTAAAAAACCATGCTACCGTTTACGTGATTTGCACCGAAACCGGTAAGAAAATCATAAACTTTGAAATGAATATGAATATAGAACAATGGATTGCTGACTTGCAAAAAAGCTACAATAACCTCTATTTAGAGGATATCAATAATCTTTTTTCTCCTCTTGCCAGCGGTTCCTTTCCATTTGACTGTATGATCATCCTGCCGTGCTCCATGGGTACTCTTGCTGAAATCAGCAACGGCCTGGCAAAGAACCTGTTATGCAGGACAGCAGATGTTGCCTTAAAGGAAAACAGACAGCTAATTATCGTCCCAAGAGAAACCCCTCTAAATACTATACATCTGGAAAATATGCTAACACTCTCAAAGATGGGTGTAACCATCCTTCCTGCCATGCCCGGATTTTATCATCAACCTAAAACCATAGATGAACTGGTAAATTTTATAATAGGAAAGCTTTTGGACATGGTCGGCATAGAAAACAAGCTATTTAATAGATGGGGCAGTAATATGTAATACAATATCTTTTGGAACTAAATACATATTTTTCAATTGATGAATATTATTCCAAAAACCGAAGCTACAAGGCAAAGAGCCTGTAAACTTGTGTCGGGCCACATCAAACTCGCTATCGCTCAAACAGGTGATGTGGCTATTCCTCCACTGCGTTAACAGGCTCTAAGCCTTTTCGCAATGTTTTTTCCATAATATTCATCAATTAAATTAAGTGCACCTTTTGGAATTTTTTCTCTTTACTATTATCCATTTAATGATATAATATAGAGAGTTAAAATAATATTAGCCTAACTAATCACATTAATTTTAAGGAGTAGTTTAGCTATGATAAAAGGATTACTATACATACTATTAACTGCAACTGTATTTACAACATTAGAGCCCGTGAGCAAATTGATTGCTACACAGATTAATCCGTTTGCCATAACCTTTATCAGATTTTTTATCGGCGGTGCAATGCTTCTGCCCTTTTCAATATTGCAGATAAGGAAAAAGAACATTCATCTGGATAAGAAAGATTTCCTCAGCATTTCACTTTTGGGCGTACTGTGTATTTGCGTCAGTATGGTTTTACTGCAATTTGCAGTCTTAAAAGCGGATTCCCCCGCATTGATTGCCATTATATTTTCATCCAACTCTGTTTTTACCATTCTCCTTTCGGCGGTCATACTGAAAGATAAGTTAACGGCCGTCAAAGGCGTGGCCATTGGCCTTTGCATCGCAGGTGTACTGGTTTGCACGGATTTCTCGTCGGGCAGCAATATATTCTCGGTTGTTCTGGCTGTATTATCGTCTATAACCTTTAGCCTGTATACCGTTTTAAGTAAAAAGTTTATGACAAAAGTAAGCGGAATCATCCAAACCGGATTTTCCTTTTTTATAGGCAGCGTTATTCTGCTGGCCGCCCTGTTGGTTACGGGAATTGATTTTATCGGCGGTGTAAATTCAGAAAACATAATGCATCTTGTGTATCTTGGAGTAGCCGTTACCGGAATAGGGTATTGGTCATATTTTAAGGCAATGGAAAAAACATCGGCAATGGCGGCTTCCCTCGTGTTCTTTATTAAGCCCATTATGACACCGTTCGCCGCATTTTTCATTAACGGAATTACCCCCCAGGGAAAGGTATTTGTAGCGCTTGTGCTGGTCTTGGCAGGTTCGTCCCTTGCAACTTTTAAAGCCAAGACCTGATATAATCTCTATTGAGCCCCTACGTTCATCCACAAAGGCTGAAAACTTGACTGTTAATCATATGTTGATGTAGAGCTTTTCTTTTCAATTAGAATTCAAAATTCAATGAACCGTTTATTTCTAGCAGGGCTTCTAAACCAGTATGCAACAGTTATTTCCAGGCTTTCTGCTAATAAATATTCAAATGACGGCAACCATTCAGATATAGTTTTCTTTCTTAAATCCGATCCAACTTCATCCCTCCCATACTTAGCATAATTTATGTTAAGTATAGCTGCCTGTTTTTATATGCTGAAATTTGTCTGTTAACTTATACATATACTCATCCCTCTTTTTTGGATAGTATTTATATCTTATTTGTTGAATTTATAAATCAAAATAAAAAATATTATTACTTATCTCCATACATCAGCCTGTCTCGCTCTAACATTAACTGATCAAGCCGCCTGCATATTTCCATCTCTTTCTTCCTGCGAAAGGCGGTGCACCATCTTTTCTCCTCTAATAAGATAATTTGCATTAAAATATCTTCCAGCCTTTCAATCTCGGCATCAGATAGTTCTTTTGCTTGTCTGTGCAAGATAATTCCCTCCCTATCTAAATCATGATATATCCAAATTAATTTTATAGCATAGCAGTAAAATCTCTCTGTTACCGAAATTATGTACTCACCATTGACAGAAATGAAAAACTTTTTTAGCACCTTATCATATAATTTTATATTACATTTTGTTGTATATCAACCTTGTTTTTACTCTAAGTTGTTGTATAACATTTTTATTTATTCTATAAAACTATATAATAAACTTATCATTATTAAAAGAGTAAATACGGATGATTGGTAATCGATTAAGAGAGCTAAGAATAGAAAAAGGATTACTTCAGAAAGATTTAGCTGAAATTCTTCAAATTACTCAACAAACTATAAGTTTATATGAATCCAATCAAAGAGAACCGGATAATCAAACTCTTATTAAAATTGCAAATTACTTTAATGTTTCCGTAGACTATCTTCTTAATCGTACAAATATTAAAAACATATATAACGAAATTCCTAAAACATCCATAAATATTAGCGATTATCATACTCTTGATAAATTAGGATTACCCAAGGAAGCTATAAGAGAAATTGAAGACTACATTGAATATATTATATTAAAATATAATTTAAAAGCTACTTCTAAAAAGCGGAAAAAAATTGTTGAATAATGTTTTTCCCATAATATTCATCAACTGAAAAATATACACCTGTTAGCAATCATACACTTGACAATTTCTGATTTGTAATATATAGTAATCTTAAAGCAACGAGGCTTAAACCTTGTTGCTTTTTTCTTTTATATCGACTTTTAGTGTCACTTTTAGACGGTATGAGTCAATATATATTTCCTAAAAGAGGAGGAAATGAAAATGAGAAAACACAAAGAATTGAAGAAAATTTCAGAAGAGGCACTTAACATACAATATTATACAAAGCAAATGCTAAGTGGTAATCTGGACATAAAAATCGAAACCGATCATTTTATTTTTCTAAAAGATTTAGCAGAAGATATCAATCAAATCAATAATACCTTTAATACTTACATAAATGAAATATCCCACATATTATCTCATTTGTCAGCCGGTAATATGGCAGTTGCCTTTTCAGAGGATGTACTTTATCAGGGGGATTTTTCACCCATTAAAAATGCTCTTTATAAAATTAAACATTCCTTAAATTCTTCATTCAAAGAAATTCATAAACTATCCATGGAAATCGATGCTATGAGCAATCAAGTTGAGAACAGTTCCTCATTTTTGGCAACAACCACAACGGAACAGGCAGCTTTGATTTCTGATCTAACTTCAACGATTTATGACATTACAGACAAGACAGTATATAATGCCACAAATGCAACAGCAGCCGCAAAAGCCATTGAAACAATAGCACAGGAAACCGAAATTGGCAGAAACTATATGAATCTTATGCTATCTTCCGTAGATAAAGTAAAAGCTTCCATTCATGATATCTCTCATATCATTGAATTAATAAATGAAATTGCCGAACAGACCAGATTGTTGGCTTTAAACGCAACCATTGAGGCCGCAAGAGCCGGTGAAGCCGGACAAGGGTTCTCAGTCATCGCCAGTGAAATTAGTAAACTGGCACAGAAAAGCGGCGAAGCTGTTAAACAAACTACGCAGCTAATTAATAATGGTATAGCTGCAACGGATGAAAGTGCAAAAATCACCAAAAAAACCGTAGAAAGTTTTAAAACCATACATGATTCAATTGAAGGAGTAGCCGGTTTATGTAAGAAAATAGAAGAGCTATCCAATGTACAGGCAGAAAATCTTAAGGAAACGTCAGCTATCATTACCAATATATCAGAAGGAGTACAAAATAGCGCAGCTTGTGCCCAGGAAAACAGTGCAGGCGCAATAAATCTGTCAAACATATCAGCTCATCTGAAAAAAGTGCTTCAACGTTTTCGGTTAATGGGACAGGAAAACGTATCAGTAACGGATAAAACAATGGAAGAGAAACTTATACGAGAGTTAACCGATAAATTGGTAACAAAACTATTTCATGCAACTACTACCCTGGCTATCAATGCGATACTGGAAACGGAAATTCAAAATCATCAGGACGTTGAATGCCTGTATGTTATTAATGGAGAAGGTAAACAATTAAGTCATACGATCATGAACCCGAAAATCATGGTAGAGCAGGATGAAAATTTTAAACCCGCGTTGCCCGGCGAGGATTACAGCGCAAAAAAATATTTCCGGCAGGCAATGAAAAATAAACAAGAATTGTGTACCTCCTTGGAATACATATCAAAAGCAACAGGAAATTTATGCAAAACAATCTCCTATGCATACCAAGGCATCGATAAAAAATGGTATGTGATTTGCATTGATTTGCTATGCAAATTTTAGAATTACCGTTTGCTGCATCAAAATAATAATTTAAAAACCACTGCTAATAAGACAAAAAAGCCACTTTGATTAAAATGGCTTTTTTGTCTCAAAATATTGACAATCTCTAAGCCTAAATCCAAACTTTATCAAGAATATATTTCCATTTCAATATATTTTATCCATATCAGTTTATCTGAAATTAATTAAAAAACTTCTTCAATAACATAATCCTGTACACCCAACCCGCGTTTCTCCAACTCCTCCAACTGTATAAACGGATTTTTTCCGTGCAGCCGCTCAAAAAGGTGTCCTTCTTTTCCAAGTTCCATCCCTTGAGGAACGCCGTCTAAAATAAGGTTTTCCACTTTGATAGCGTCCAGGCATGCCTTTTCAATTGCAACAATATCCTGGGAAGCCATAATTCCAATATCCGGTACCAACGGAGGGGTGGTAAATCCCCAACAATCACACAAAGCCGTTATATTGGTCAAAAAGTTTATATAATATACATGGCCGGGCTGGAAAGTCTTCAGTACCTCTTCCGTACATATTGCCATACCTGTCTGAAAATCTTTAAACTTATGAGCATTCATGGTAATAGCTCCTGTAGGACAAACTTTTACACAATGCTGGCAATAGGTACAATGATGGAAATTTACATGATATTTTTCATTCTCAAAGGAATTTGCATCATGATTACAGCTGTTAATGCAAAGTTCACAGTGAATACATAAGTTCTCATCCCACTCAAGGCCTCCTTCAAGGCTGTGAATCTGCGCTCTTGTTCGGTCTGTTACACAACCCATGGCAATATTTTTACATGCCCCGCCGTAGCCACACACGCCATGTCCTTTTACATGGGACAAATCAATCATCACTTCCGCATCGTGAATGTTTCCCGCTATATCTACATTTTTAAAGGTATGAAAATCCACGTGTTTCTCATAGTAATATTTCCCCATTACGCCGCAAGCAGGTACAATGGGTACCCCAAGGAACTCCTCCGTATACCCCCTGTCTCTGGCACTTTCTATCTCCTGGTCGGTTATAAACACTTTGGCTCCATACTGCTTTAATTTATCCACAAGAATTTTAACAAAAAGCGGATGAATGGTAGTATAACCTATCCTTCTTCCAAGATGCATTTTGACTGCTGTCCACTTTCCTTTTACGGTTTCTTCCAGGTTCATACGATCAATCATTCTTTCAAACTTAGCAGGTAATGTAACACCGGCATCATATTTATCATATTTTACTGAAGCAAATAATACTTTGGAACTCATTTAAGAACTCCCCTTTCCGCTTTTGTACTTATTTTTACACATATATAATTATACTACGTAATTGCCTATTGTGAATAGTTTTTCATAAATTTTATGTCACCCTTATATACTCTACCAAAAAACCTGCCGTACGATCCAAAAATTTTGAAAATCCCGGTAAAAAAGTTGGTATTTGTTAAAATATTGAGTTTAACGGCATTTTATATTATATTTCTATTGAATAGAAGCGGCGAAAATGGAACTTGACGAAACGCTCTACCGCCGCTATCTTGACGGTGAAGATAACGCTCTCCGAATACGCTGCATACGGCTGGGAAGACTTATATGATTACAAGGTCATATATCATGGAAACGGAAATACCGGCGGAAAAGTTCCGGTTGATTCTACAACCTACTACTCGAACAGTACTGTTGAGGCGAAACCTGTGGTACTGGGCAATATAGGTGGTTTGGTCAGAAACGGATATGCATTTGCCGGCTGGAACACTGCACCGGACGATTCCGGAACGACGTATCAAGCCGGAGATGTCATTACTCCTGAAGCCTATAGTACTTCCGATATAAACTTATACGTCAAGTGGATTCCTACTTACAAAGTAACATACCATCCTAACAATTTGTATTCCAATGGGAAACCTGCGCCTGTACCGGTGGATGATAACAGGTATACAAGCAGTGACTTTGTTAAGATCCGCAATATGGACGTTTTAAACTATGTTGATGCCGCAGGAAATGAAAAAGTATTTTACGGCTGGAATACAAAGCCTGACGGAACAGGTGCGTATTATATGCCCAGTGACGTTATTACCGTCAGCCAAGATATCACTCTTTATTTAATCGCCGTTAATGATTCCCAAAATAAATGTAACCTAATATATCCTTGACGAGCCTTTGGACCTAACCGGACTTAACCTTCGTTACATTGATTCCAACAATACGGTATTTGGTTTCACCTATGATTCACCCGGAGTGACAACCAATTTATCCGAAATTGACATGTCCCTCTATGGACAAAAGACGGTTACCTTTACGTATCAAGAAAAAGCAGGAGAAACAGTTCCTCCTGCTTTTTTTTACTTCAACATATTGGACATATCAATAGGCGGAACGCCGCTTATACTGCTCTCACCAAACATTAATGAAGATGCGGCAATCATCCAGTCGTCTGCTACACCGTACGTGCAAACATAATCATTTACATTGTTTAGCACCTCAATATCACAAGGCGATTCGATGGCTACCACAATCACCGTCTTGCCTGTATTTTGCATTGCGTTAACAAGCTCAATTTGTCTGTCATAAAGGATTGCATTGCAGGTGGCGGCAATGATGATATCCGAATCCGCTGCCATCTCCACGGCTGTTTTTATCTGATTGTCGGTGGGATTTAAATCCACCATAAGCCCTGTCGTGTTTTCATGCCTGTTTTTAACAGCACGAATCAGCATATCCACCGATTGCTTTTCATCCATAGCGGCAGCAATCTTTTGAGGCTCGGGACATACAACGAAAATTTTCTTGCCGTCATTTGCTTTTAACGGCAATGTGCTTGACTTAAGAATGGATACCGATTTTTCAGCCAATGAACACAGTAATTTTCGGTGTTCTTCACATCCTACAATATCCAAAGCCTTTTGCGGATCGGCATAGCGGTTTTCAAACAAGCCTTTTTTCTCTTTCACTTTTAAGATTCTTTCTACGGACTTATCAATCTGTTCCATTGGAATCTTGCCGCTTTTCACCGCAGCCAAAATGGCTTCATAACCTTGGGTGTAGTGCTCAAAATCGCCGCGTAACAGAACCAAGTCACAACCGGCCTGTACCGCCATTACAGAGGCTTCGGCCGTACCATAGTTATCCTGTATGGCCCGCATTCTCATGGCATCGGTCATAACGATTCCGTCAAATCCAAGTTTACCGCGCAGATAATCGGTTACAACGATTTTAGACAAAGTTGCAGGATATTTATCGTCCAAGCATTTAACAATAACATGCCCAACCATTACACCGTCAATTCCGTCCTCAAATGCCTGCTTAAAGGGGACGATATCCTCTTTTTCAAGGGTTTGAAGGTCCTTTGTTATTTCTGCAGTGCCTTTGTGGGCGTCCGTTGCAATAGAACCGTACCCGGGGAAGTGTTTTATCATGGATATTAAATTGCCGTCCATAATTCCACGCTTCATTGCTACCACATGCTTTGCTACCTTTTGTGCGTCTTCACCGAAGGTGGCCGCCTTCATTGTTTTCCTACCCTCATATCTGAATACGTCTGCAATAGGAGCTTGAAGCATATTCACGCCCATAGCCCTGAATTCTTCTGCGGTTGCTTTTGCTATTTGATACGTCAACTCCGGATCATCAGCTACTCCGAAACACATATGGCTGGCATACACCATAGTACCGCCACGGTTCATATCATTTCTTGTACCGCCCTCTTGATCAACAGTAATAATAAGAGGGATTTTATGTCTTGTTGTTTCGGTAATGGCTTGCAGGCTATTCAAAAACTCCGCCGTTTCATCGGGGTGAAAGTATTTGTTGGGTTTGCCTACCATCACACTGTTATTGTCAAACTCCGCATTGGGACAGTAGCGAATGACACCTGCACCCATTTTTGTAACAGCTGTTTTTATTTCGTCGGTAATTCTGTCCGATTGCAGGATGGGTACACACATCTGTCCTACTTTTTCTTCCATGGTCATGTTTGAGATGATGTCTTTAATCATTCTATTTGCCCTCCTTTAAATAATTGATAAATTTCAAATAAAGCTTTTCTTCCGTTTTCTCATCATATTCACCGTTTAAGAACATTTTAAAAATCCTTTCATAAAGCTCTTTCCACGACTGCTCTTCTCGGGTTGGCAGAATGGGATAAAATTTGATTCCGTTGGCCTTTGCCGCCTCATAATCGCCTATGCCGTCCCCGATCATAAGGCATTTATCCTTATGGTAGCCGCAGTTTACGGCAAGGCTTAGCTGTTCCTTCTTGCTGCCTGCTTCCTGTCCTGCCACATAATTTATTTTATCCAGCAATCCGGCATTTTCCCAGTCAGCCTTAAGTCCTTTTGATGAAGCTGCCGATACTACCATAAGGTCGGCAGATTGACTCATAAGATGGATGGCTTCTTTAACATAGGCAAACGGAGGAAGCCCTTCCGTTTTTTTTGCAAAAACAATGTCTGCTTTTTCACTCCACAAAAGAACTTTTTCAAGAAACGGGTCTGGATTTTGCTTCATATAGCTTTTGAGTCCCTCGTTTGACATGGGATAGCCGGATTCTACAAAGCTACGCAGACTTTCGTAATCCCCTACGTGAAAGGACGTGTTTTCCGAGGACAACCTGTCAAACGTAAGCAACAACCCCGGAAACCGATTGATGCCTCGAGTGGAAGAATATAAGTTGATATCCTCTGCAATCCGTTTCACATCTTCTTCAATACTGTGTAAATTCCATACCTCTATCATTGTAGGTATAAATGCATGGGTGTGTTTTATTGACATTGTATCAAATACGGTTCCGTCCGAATCGATTCCCACAAAATAGTCCTTATTTTTTACATAAGTCAATTGTTTCACCCCCTATTTCAGAATAAAATGCTACTTTACCGCAACTTGACTTTTCTTTGATTTTATTATAATATTCCTTATGTGTAAACGGATGAAAGATGCAGAAAGGTGTAAAATATTTAACAGGGAGAGTCTTATGTATTACAATACAAAAAATGAAGAAATTGTTTATATGTCAACCCATAATGATAACAGTATGTTTACCGTTTTGCTTGCAGGAAGAACTTTGCCAAATCCCGAATACGGCATATATCACCTCAAAACGGTTGTCCATGAACTGGACAGATACCAATTTGAATATGTGACCAACGGCAAAGGATATGTTGAGATAGGAGGAAAGACGTACACCATTCAAAAAGGGGATTTTTTCTTTTTAAACAAGCTGCAGCCCCATATTTACTATACTGATAAAAACCAACTCCTTGAAAAAATATTTGTTACCGTCAAGGGAACGTTGATAGATACATTGGTTGAACTGTACGGTCTTAAATACAGCCATATCATTCATAAATTAGACGTGTATGATAATCTAAGTGAGATTCTGAACATTCTTTCTTCGGTATATGAAAACAATAAAGACGAATGTCTGGATAAGGTAAGCAGGATTATATTGAAAATCATTCAGCTTTACCACCGTGATATTAACGGCAGTACACAAAACAGCCCGGTTTGCTATGCGGAAAACATTAAGACTTATATTGAGCACAACATTAACAGACGGTTTACCTTAAATGATTTGTCCGAGAGCTTTTTTATGAGCAAAACTCAAATTATCAGGCTATTTAAGGCCAAATACGGCCTGACGCCAATGCAGTACGCCATCATAAAAAGGCTGGAAACGGCCATGTATCTTTTGGAAAACTCCAAGCTAACCGTTAAAGACATTGCAGCGTCTCTCGCCTTTTCCGACAGCAAACATTTTTCCAAGACTTTTCATTCGGTAACGGGGTTGTCACCCATGCAATACCGACAGCAGACATTCTTAAGCAAAAAGAATCAAATGAAAGAATTGCTGAACAAGATTGACAGGTTGTGAGAAGTGTGTCACAGGGACATACTTTTTATAAAATCTTGAAATGCCGTGGGAATGGAATACTTATGTTCTATTTCCTCCTTGGTAGCCCAAATAAATTCTAAAGAATCCGGTATTTCGGACACAAAAACAAAAAAGCCTTTCATATGCCATTCCAAGTGGCTGAAAATGTGCTTGGAAGCCTTTAAACGTTTCACTTCTTTTGGAATCATTCCTAATTCCTTCAAGGATGATATACATTGTTCTTTGGTCAAATGCCCTTCAAAACTTGGAAACTCCCAAAGGTTTGGCAACAGTCCCCCTTCTTTTCTTTTTTGTAAAGCATATTTGCCGTTAAAACATAGGAGCAGAACCGTCTTTTTTTCAATTCTGCGAACCTTTTTTTCTTTTTTCATGGGGATTTCCGATGTAAGTCCTTGCCGGTAGGCCATACAATATTCCTTCACCGGACATTGACTGCATTTGGGCTCTCCATTGGGCAGACAAATCATGGCTCCTAAATCCATTAACGCCTGATTAAACATTCCTGTTTTTTCTGAAGACAAAATGTCCATGACAACCGATTCAATCTGCTTCTTTCCTTTAGAATCGCTGATATCGCCTCGATGAGCTGTAAGCCGTGCTATCACCCTCAGTACATTTCCGTCTACCGCAGGTACTGCTTTTCCAAAAGCAATAGAGGCGATTGCACCGGCGGTATATTCTCCGATTCCGGGTAAAGACAATAAATCTTTTATATCAGACGGAATTTGACCGTTAAATTCTTTTATGATTATCTGGGCTGCCTTTTTCAGATTTAACGCCCTGTTATAATATCCAAGCCCCTGCCAAAGCTTCAGCAGCTTTTCCTCCGGAACTTGCGCCAGTTCTTGTACCGTTGAAATCTCGGAGATGAATCGGATAAAATAAGGTATCACCGTATCCACTCTGGTTTGTTGCAGCATGATTTCCGATATCCAAACTTTATAGGGACTGGAGTCTGTCCTCCAGGGAAGGTCTCTGGCTTCTTTTTGATACCAATCCATTAAACAGTTCTGAAATTCAACTGCATGTTTTATTATGGAATGTGACTCTATCATTTTCTTAAACATAGCTCCTTCTAATTAAAAAACTTTTGATACGCTTCCAGTGTTCTTAAAGGGTCTAATTCAGAATCGTTTTTCATATATTCCTCCAGTTCAGGGCTTAACTGTACCGCTTTGATTAAATCCCTTAAAGCTTTTTCAGGTTGATTAAGCCGTACATAAAAGCACGCTCTGTTATAATACAAAAAAGCTGCACTTTCATTATGATATATCCCTTGGGTAATGATGTCAACCGCTTTTTCATAATCTCCCTGCTCTTTAAAAAGTACGGCAAGATTTAAATAGCTGTAAGGATACTCAGGATTTTTCTCAATGGCCTGCTTGTAGAAAAAAACGGCATCCGCATAGTTCCCCAGTTTTTTCATAATGACCCCCATATTAAATAACGCTTTATAATGGGTAGGGTCAATTCTTAAACTTTCCTGAAACATTTCCAGTGCCAACTCATTTTGTTCAGTTTCTTCGTATATACAGCCTAAATTATTATATGCCCAAAAATCGTCCGGTTTTAGCTCAATGACTTTTTTGTAATACTCAATGGCTTTTTCTTTCTGTCCGATTTGGTCATAGGCATTGGCCAGGAAAAAATATGCCCTGTCATAATAAGGGTCTATACGAATGGCTTTTTTATAATATTCAATGGCTTTCTTATAATCTCCCTTGTTGTCGTAAACGGTTGCCAGCCCATAAATCGCAGACGGTTCTTCCGGATTTATATCAAGCACCTCTTTATACTTTTGCTCAGCCGAATCATAATCTTCCAAGGTGTCATATAAAAGTGCCATATCCAACAACAATTCTATATCTTCTTTTCCTTCTTTTTGCGCATATGCCTTCTGATAAAATTTCAAAGCATTGAGATAATTTCCTTCACTCATAAAAGAAGCCGCTATTGCCTTATAATTATGATACATATAACTGTCTTGTGCCATGTTTTTATCCTTTCCGTCTCCGCCTTATTTTATTTTCCCCAAATAACTCACTTCCAATAATGAATTCCACACCTTTTTATAAATTCCTGCAAATAAATAAAACGAGTTGTTTACCATATATTACTATTGACTTTTAGGTTACAATTATGTTACAATTAGATTACATTAAAAATACCAACCGATTACATATAAGTAACGGGAGTATCCACACGGTGGATACTTTTTTTATGCAAAAAAATAAGGCAAAACAATATGCCTGCTCACTTACAAAAGCAAATGCATTTCTCATAATTCGTTATAACGCCGCAGTAGAATTTTTTTCTGCGGAAGAAAGGGTGTCAAAAGCCTTTTCAAATTCTGCCTCATAGGCAAGAAAAACATCTACAATATCGGGGTCAAAGTGAGTCCCTCTTCCCTGTTTGATAATTTCAACACTTTCTTTATGAGAATAGGCTTCCTTGTACACTCTCTTTGACCTTAACGCATCATATACATCGGCAAGGGCCATAATCCTTGCTGACAAAGGAATTTGTTCTCCGGATAACCCAAAAGGATATCCGGACCCATCCCATTTTTCATTGTGATAATTTGTAATTTCGATTCCCATTTCTATTACTTTATCATTGGGGTATTTTTTATGCACTTCCAATAACGTCTTTGCTCCTATGGTGGTATGGGATTTCATGATTTCAAACTCTTCCTCGGTCAGTTGGCCCGATTTTAACAAAATATAATCCGGTATACCTACTTTTCCTATATCATGCAGCGGACTGGCTTCAAAGATTGTCTGGACATATTCCTCATCAATATCATTTTTATATTTTTCCATATAGCGCATCTTTTCCGCTAAAAATTTGCAGAAAAAAGCCACCCGTTCTATATGTGCACCGGTACTGTCATCTCTGGATTCCGACAATTTAACCAGGGAATAGATGGTAGCCATCTGTGCTTCAGCAGCAAGTTTCTTATTATATATATTTTTCTCGTACTCCTGCCTGTAATGTTCCGAAAAAGTCCCTATAATAAACGCCATAATGGAATATATAACCATTCTCAATATCCAGTTTGCAGTATCAATACTGATGGCAAAAGTTTTATCAAAATGCATAAAATATCCTATCAACAAGCCGTTTACCACGGCAATAATAACTCCCTGCTTCCTTCCGCTTGTTGCGGCCACAATAGCAATGGGCAAATACATCAGATTGGCATAAACATTGCTTTTTCCTCCGGTAACATAGACAATGCCGGCAATCATTAAGGAAAGTATGTAGGAAAAAACTAATAACCGTGTTTTTTTACACTTGGCTTTGGCTTCGATGGCTTTTATTATGTTATCTTTCATGGCTGTCACCCATACCATCACCGAAATGTGAAAAAATACCGTCTTTGTTTGATTTCAAAAGGATGATATACGTATAAATTCTACAAAAAAAATGAAAATCCTCTCTTTTTTGATAGGTTTTCTTTTAATTTTACAGAATACTTTTTATGCCAATTTCTCAATGATGGAATGGGTATGATCAACCGGCCCCCTTCCTTTTCCAAGATTAAGATGTGCCTTTAATGCTTCGGTAATGTACTGTTTTGAATTGGATATACTTTCGGACAACGATAACCCTTTTGCTAAATTGCATGCTATTGCCGACGAAAGTGTGCAGCCTGTACCATGAGTATTGGGATTGTTAATTTTTGGGGCCTTGAGCCATTCATATTGACCATTGACGAAAAGCAAATCCGTAGCATTGTTTTCAAGATGTCCGCCTTTAACCAGAACGGCACCCGATAAATCTTTCCCTATAACCTTTGCTGCTTCAAGCATTGCCTCTTCATTTTTTATCTCAAAGCCACAAAGAATTTCCGCTTCCGGAATGTTAGGAGTGATTACCGTTCCAAGAGGAAGCAGTTTTGAAATCAGTGCATTCATTGCTTCTTCATTCAGCAATCGATGTCCACTGGTAGAAACCATGACAGGGTCCACAACAATATTTTCAGCTTGGTAATGAATTAACCGTTCCACAACAACCTCAATGATTTCACTATTGGATACCATTCCTATTTTTACGGCATCCGGACGAATATCCCGGAAAACGCAATCGATCTGCTGTGCCACAAATTCCGGTGCCACTTCCAAGACTCCATACACACCTGTGGTGTTTTGGGCGGTTAATGCCGTTATCACACTCATACCGTAAATTTTATGTGCAGTCATTGTTTTTAAATCCGCCTGTATCCCGGCACCTCCACTGCAATCCGAGCCGGCAATGGTTAAGACTGTTTTCATAGAATCATCATCTCCTTAAAAGATTTTATATATTTATCTGCTGTTTTACGTATTTTCTCTCGTTCATGGAAAGCACTGTCGTCCTCTACCGCAATGACATAAAATCCCGCTTTTTTGGCAGCCATGATACCATGAAGGGAATCTTCAAATACAATCATCTCGTGAGGCTTAAGCTTTAACCGGCCGGCACATTCCAGATATATTTCTTCACTGCTTTTTCCGCTTTTAATATGGTCCGAAGACATGATAAATTCAAAATAACCTGTAAAATTTTCCCGTACCAACGCCGCTTCCACATTTTTATAATGGGCAGCCGTTGCAATACACATGGGAATATGAGCTTTTTTCAACTTATCAAGATAATCTTTTACAAACTCTTTGGGCTTGACCTCATGTTGATATTGTTCAAATACCATTTCCCCAAGCTCTTTGACAATATCGGATATTTCAAGAGGCAGTGCAAAGGTATTCTTAAACAATTCTGCCGATTCCCACACACTCATTGTTTTAATATCTTCACGCATTTTTTGCGTGGGTACATATCCGTACCGTTGAAGAAACATCACATCGAGATCCGACCACACCCACATGGAGTCAAACAAAGTTCCGTCAAAATCAAAAATGATGCCTTTCATTCCTATTCTATCACCGCCTTTATCCCAGAAAAACCAAAAATGGAGAATACCCGTGGGCATTCTCCATGCAACATCTTCTATGTTCCTATGCTCCCAGTTTTCTCCCTACGTTGGAATTACCCAAATCAGGTTAAAGGGTCGAAGTTGAATGACTTCCTCTCAGCCTGCTAACACAAGCTCCCCCGAAACTATCCCTTATTTATTTTTTACTATTATTACATATTTACGGCTATTTGTCAATATTTATTATGCTCCAAAATATCTTTTAAGCAAGCCTTCAAATGCTTTTCCGTGTCTTGCCTCGTCTCTTGCCATTTCATGAACGGTATCGTGAATTGCATCAAGGTTAGCCGCCTTTGCTCTCTTTGCAAGATCAAATTTTCCTGCTGTAGCACCGTTTTCGGCTTCTACACGCATTTCAAGATTTTTCTTGGTAGAATTGGTAACCACTTCTCCTAATAATTCTGCAAATTTTGCAGCATGTTCTGCTTCTTCATAAGCTGCTTTCTCATAATACAGACCAATTTCAGGATATCCTTCCCTATGTGCAACTCTTGCCATTGCAAGATACATTCCAACCTCTGTGCATTCTCCCATAAAGTTTGCTCTCAAATCCTCGATAATGTCCTCACTTACTCCTTGTGCCACCCCTACAACATGTTCTGCAGCCCAAGTTCTTTCACCACTCTGTTCCGTAAACTTGGACGCCGGCGCACCACACTGGGGACATTTATCCGGTGCATTTTCTCCTTCATAAACATAACCACATACTTGACATACAAATTTCTTCATAATAAATCTCTCCCTTTCTATATTATTTTTTAATAGTTTTATTTATTGTATAGGATGCTGCTTAAAATTCACCATTTTTGTTATGGGATAAGCAGCTCTTACAGACGCCTTTAAAGTACAAATTTTTGTCATTGATTTGAAAACCTTTCAGGTCATCGGATTGCAAAGCACTGAAGTCAACATGAAAATCATATATTTCTCCGCATTTTTCGCATTTAAAATGGCCATGATCCATCAAATTATACTCATATCTAAGTTCATTATCTTCAATGGTTAGTTCCCTGAGTATATTGGCTTCCACAAAAGCATTCAAAGTTTTATATACCGTGGATTTAGACAGTGTAGGTATTTCCTTTTTCATTTCCGATAATATCTTATCGGCCGTAGGATGGCATAAATTATTAGCAAGATATTCTAATATCTTGATTCTCTGATGAGATGGTTTTAAACCTTTTTCATTTAACCGATCATAAAAATTTTCAAAAACATTTTTCATACTAATTCTTCCTTCAATAACAAACTCTTTTTTAAATAAAATTTATTACTAAATCGAACTCAGTCCTAACTACTAATGATATTATAGCATAAAAAAAAATAAATGCAAGAGGAAAATAAAAAATTTTTTTCTTGCATTTATTTTTTGAAAAGCGGCAACTCTTCCTGAAACTTTTGAACGTCAAAAACCAAATCGCTTTGCTCCCGGATATTCAATTTTTCAAAATATTGGTTCTCCAACGGTATCCATTCATAAAGAAACCTCTGTAACATAGAAGGCCCGTTTCTTTTTAAAATGCGGTCTTGCTGCTCTTGTTCATCGATATGTAAAAAAATCTTTAAATCATAATGATTTATCAACGTAGGATGCATACTATAAGAGCCTTCTATAATATTAAGTTTTCGAGGAAGCACCGACACAGTTTCCCTAAAATCCCCTTGCTTACAGTCATATTTGCGATATTGAAATTCACATCCGCTATTTATTCCGTCCATTACTTCCTGCTTGAACCGTACGTAATCGACATTTCCGCCTACTTCTTTTAAACGTTCTTCCGTTCGAAGCTCAGGAGTCAAAAAAAAATCATCCATATGAAACACGTTGCATTCATATACACCTTCTATTAATGACGCCAGCATAGTTTTTCCGGCACCGCTGCCCCCGTCAATCGCCACATTCACCCTATCCTTGGCCTGCATTAAAGAATCAATCCTGCAAAACACCTCAAAATAATCACAGTAGGCTGAGCTTACTATCCGGTATGCCGGTGAATAGGCAGCACGGTATATGTCACTGTGGCTGACCAATGGATAACCTTTTTCCTCATAGGCACGTAAATACGCTTCCAATTCTTCCAATGAATAAGGAAGCAGCCCTTCCATACAGCATTGTTTAAGGACATTAATTTTTTCTTTAAAGCCGGAAATAGTTCCCCGAACTGAATTTGCTGTATTCACAAAGAATTTATTAATGGTATGAAGACTGATATCGTAATATTTAAGTGCCGCTAAATGAAATCGGCAAAGATGGTTACCAATATTTTCAAAAGCATAATTCGGCATTTTTACAGCGGAAAAAGACTGCTCTAAACACTTCCATTCGTCTTTCAACGCATACAAAGAATCCTCTTCATTTTCAATCAAATGTCCGCCGCCGAATTCATTCTGATAGATTAGCTTAACCATGTCCTGAATTTGCATCTTTGGATATAAATAATATTGTTTTAACAGCAAATCTTTTATACTCATCTTCTCTTTTTCACTTTCCATACAATCGTTCAAAATACTTTTCTTTTACAAGGAGCAAATATAGTATCCTACCGCGGCGTTATAAACTTTGCCTTTATCAAGGCTCCAACAATAATAGGAATAAGAATTACTTGAATAATAATACCCGGTACTGCATTGACAAATGCCTCTGCAATAAAAATCTCCCAAGTAAACGCAGTTTTACTTAGTCCATACAATAAGAAGCTAACAGCACCCCACACGATTCTTCCGCCAAGCATCGCCAAAATTAACGATGCAAGTATGAAGACATTTTTTTTGGGAAACAACTCATATAAAAAGCCTGTCAGAAACCCATAGGCAGCCAATTCAAAAGACATTGCTACTGCCGTAGGAAACATAGGAGGCATCCCGAACAACATACTTCTGAAAACAGGCAAAATAAAACCCACAAGCAAGCCAAACGGCCATCCACAAATAAAGCCGCAAAGCAATACGGGAATGTGCATTGGCAATATTCTGCTTCCCGCACTTGGAATTTGCGCAGTTAAAAACGGCATAAAAATACCCAGTGCGACAAAAAAGCCTGACAACACCAGTTGTTTGGTTGATAACTTTTTCACTTTCTTCCCCCCATAAAATGAAAAATATTTTTATTGGACATGTTCTTATTATAAATGAAATAGGAAAATTTATCAATAAAATCCTTTACCCAGGCGTATATTTTTTAGTTGTGATGAATATTAATGTTTTTTCCATAATATTCAATCGCATTAAATATATCCCTTCTGTTTAGTTTAGGTCTAGAGATAAAGCATGATTTCACGAAAAATACCGGATAAAGGCACTTGAACATCTGCAAGCCCTGCTTCATAGATAACCTTGGGCATGCCATATACAATACAGGACTCCTCTGCTTCCACAATGACCCGTCCGTTATACTTCTTCACCGACTTGCACCCTATAAGCCCGTCGTTTCCCATCCCCGTGAGAATAACCGATAACAACCTTTCTTTATAAATGGGAGCCGCAGATTCCAGGGTTACATTAATGGATGGCTTGTAAATGGTTTCCACCGACGGACAGTCTTTTATCTTGAAAGCAATGGAACCATTATCTTTCTTATTCAGTAAAGTCTGGTACCCAGCCGGAGCTATATAAATATTGCCGGCCTCCAAAACATCACCGTCTTCTGCTTCTTTGACACGTAAATTGCAAATGGAGTCAAAACGCTCGGCCAATGGTTTGGTAAAACCCGGCGGCATATGCTGTAAAACAACAATAGGTATATGAGTATCTTTGGGAAAACGGGGAAGAATGGACTGCAATGCTGAAGGCCCTCCCGTAGAACATCCTATGATTAATAAATCCACCAATCCCGATTTTGTTCCAACCAAACTTTCCGGTTTATTCAATATGTTTTCAAGAATTTCGGACACATTTCCAGAGGTGACTTTTCGCTGCTGTTCTTTCTGTTCTTTCTGTTCTTTCTGTTCTTTATGGACAGATTTTTTTGCCTTTTCAGCAATGGCTTTT
>ENA-UPSB01001199-UPSB01001199.1-bioreactor-metagenome-genome-assembly--contig:-NODE-1199-length-32166-cov-6.402728_pt1 | contig 32166 bp, 15 predicted proteins | sample MGYA00238182_ERZ773286 | MGnify/ENA primary metagenome ERZ773286 (study PRJEB29026, sample SAMN07631240) | bioreactor metagenome | isolation source: Switchgrass digestor | place: USA: Dartmouth...
CGAAAGGAAATCGCGAGTCAGATCCACAACCCCGCTTCCCGGGACCGTGCCGCCCGCCGGGCCGTTGCGATTCTCTCGATGTTGGAGGAGGACCTGAAGTCTGCTCCATGGTTCACCGACACGTGGCTTTCCAACACCATCAACGGGGCACCGCTGCGCTTTGACCAGGCCTTTGACCGTTGGCGCTCTCTTTACCGCGCGACAGCGGCCCAGATGCGGCTGGCCAACGAAGTGCTCCGGAACGCAGCGGCCACGGAACAGGAGCGCCGGGAGGCCAAGGCCCGGTTTGACGAGGCGTACAGCCAGCAGACCCTGCTGCTGGAAGGCAAGCCTACGATGAACTCCGACTTCTACACCTACCGGTACCTCGCCAGCGAAGGCTTCTTGCCCGGCTACAACTTCCCGCGCCTGCCTCTCCTGGCCTACATCCCGGCACGCTGGGAAAAGGTGGCCCGGGAGACGTTCTTGACCCGGCCCCGGTTCCTCGGGCTGAGCGAGTTCGGGCCGCAGGCGATCATCTACCACGAGGGCAGTACCTACCGGGTGAAGCGGGCGATCCTGACCATTCGGGATGAGAGCAGCGTCACCACCACTGCGGAGTTGCCCCTCGTGAGCGCCCGGTTGTGCCCGAGTTGCGGTTATGGCCACTTCGGAGAGCAGAAGGATTATGAGCGTTGCGTGAGTTGCGGTGAAAAGCTCGAAAGCGGCCTACTCCTTACCAACCTGTACCGCATCGAGCAGGTGACCACCAGGCGGGCCACCCGGATCACTTCCGACGAAGAGGAGCGGCAGCGCCAGGGCTACGAGATGATCACCACCTTGCGGTATGCCGAGGAGGACGGCCGCCTTCGCTACGAAGCAGCGGTATTCTCCGAGGGCGACGAGGACTTGGTGGAGATCCGGTACGGCCCTGCCGCGACCCTGTGGCGGATCAACCTTGGGTGGCGGCGCCGGAAGAACAAGTCCGTTTATGGCTTCAGCATCGACGTGACCAGCGGCGAGTGGGCCAAGGACGAGCAGGCGCCGCCGGAGGAGCAGGATGACGACCTGCGGGAAGGCAAGACGGTTAAGCGGATTACCCCTTACGTGGAGGACACGAAGAACGCTCTTATCCTCCAGCCCAAAGTGCCTCTTCCGGAGAAAGCGATGGTCACCCTCCAGTACGCCCTCAAACGGGGCATTGAGACAGTGTTCCAGCTCGAAGAGGCGGAACTGGCGGCGGAACCCCTGCCGAACGATAAGCACAGGAAGGCGATCCTGTTCTACGAGGCGGCCGAGGGCGGTGCCGGTGTGCTCGCCCGGCTGGCTTCGGATCCCGGCGCCCTGGCGAAGGTGGCCCGGAAAGCGCTGGAGATCTGCCACTACAGCTCTCGCTCTGGTTCCTGGGCTAACGTCGAGGACCTGGTGGATTGCGATCCAGGTTGCGAGGCCGGCTGTTACCGGTGCCTGCTCAGCTACTACAACCAGCCAGAGCACGGGAACATCGACCGCAGGGACCCGGAGACCTTGGAGTTCCTCTGCCGCCTGACCCGCGCGACCGGGCGCAAGCTCGATACCCCGCGCTCGGCGGCGGATACCTTTGCTGAGCTCTGGAATGCTGCGACCTCGTCACTGGAGCGGCAGTGGCTCCAGCATCTCCGGGATCAGGAGTATCGGCTGCCGGACCGGGCGCAGCCGTACCTCTCGGCCTTCAACACCCGGCCGGACTTTGCCTATGAGGACAAGCAGGTCCTGATCTATGTGGACGGCCCGCACCATGAGGCGGACGCCCAGAAGCGCCTCGACGCCGAGTTGACCCAGACGCTGGAGGACGCCGGCTTCACCGTCATCCGTTTCCCCGCGGACGTGACCCTGTGGCCTTCCATTTTTGGGGAGTACGCGTGGGTTTTCGGGCCCGGCCGGGACGAGCCGGCTGCCTCCTGAGACGAAAACCTCCAGGAAGTGATCAAAGGGTAGGGATCATAGGATGAGTGCTGTCACAGAGTTTCGCGCTGGGGACCTCGTCCGGGTCCGGGGGCGGGAGTGGGTGGTGCTGCCAGGGACGCGACCTGACCTCTTGCGGCTCCGTCCCCTGGGGGGCAGCGAGGAGGACGCCACCGTAGTCTACGTACCCTTGGAGCCGGAGCCGCCGGTGCCGGCTTCCTTCGATCTTCCCGATCCGACCCGGCCGGGGCCCCAGGAAGCAGCGCTTCTTCTGCGGGATGCCCTGCGCCTCAAGCTCAGGGCTGGGGCGGGGCCCTTCCGCAGCTTTGGGAATATCGCCGTGGAGCCGCGGGCCTATCAGTTGGTCCCACTGCTGGTGGCGTTGAAGCTGGACCCCGTTCGCTTGCTGATTGCCGACGACGTCGGAATCGGCAAGACCATCGAGGCCTGCCTCATCGCCAGGGAACTCCTGGACCGGGGCGAGATCGAGCGGCTCGCCGTTCTCTGCCCCCCGCATTTGTGCGAGCAATGGCAGGCGGAGCTGGCCACCAAGTTCAACATTCCGGCGGAGGTCGTCCGCCCCGGCACGGCCAGGCGGCTGGAACGGGGGCTGCGGGCTGACGAGTCGATCTTCGAGGTGTACCCTTTCACCGTGGTTTCCCTGGACTACATCAAGTCCGACCGTCGGCGGGACGAGTTCCTGCGGGCGGCTCCGGAGTTCATCATCGTCGATGAAGCCCACACCTGCGTCCAGGCCAACACCAGCACCCGGCATCAGCGGTACCGGCTGCTGCAGGCTCTGGCAGAGGCGAGTCCCGCGCGGCACATGGTTTTCCTCACCGCTACGCCGCACTCCGGAGACGACGTGGCCTTCCACAACCTCCTGGGGCTTCTGCACCCTAAGTTCGGCCAGTTGCTGGAGTTGCCCGACGGCCGAGAGCGGCAGGCCCTGCGCAGCGAGTTGGCCAATCACTTTGTCCAGCGCCGGCGGGGCGATATCGCCGAGTGGAGGGACAGCATCGGCTTTCCCGAGCGGCAGGCCGGTGAGGCGACGTACCAGTTTACCGGCGCGTGGGGCCAGCTTTTCTGGGACGTGCTCAGCTATGCCCGCTCCCTGGTCCGCCGCGCGGAGGGGCAGGGGCGCCTCCGCCAGCGCATGTCCTGGTGGGCCGCCCTGGCCCTTCTCCGGTGCGTGAGCAGCAGTCCGGCTGCAGCAACTGTGGCCCTGAATACCCGGCTGAAAGCCGTCATGGGGGTGCCGGAAGAGAAGCAGATCGCCGAACTCGATCAGCGGGCGGCGGCGACCGTCCTGGACGGCGCCGAGGATGACCTCCTGAGCATGGATGAGAGCGTTCCGGCTGGTACCACCGAAGCCCCGGAGGATGTCCGGATCCTGCAGGAGCTAATCGATCGGGCCGAGGCGCTGCGGGGGCCGGAGCGGGACCCGAAGCTCGCCCTGCTGATCCGGGAGGTCCGAAAGCTCCTGGCCGAAGGGTTCAGACCGGTCATCTTCTGCCGGTACATTGCCACCGCCCACTATGTGGCCGAGCACCTGCAGTCCGCGCTGCCGGCGGATCAGGTTCGGGTGGTTTCCGTCACCGGCGAGCTGACATCCGACCAACGGGAGGAGCGGGTGGAGGAGTTGGCCGACCTGCCGGAAGGGTTCGCCCCGGTGCTGGTGGCCACGGACTGTCTCTCCGAGGGTATCAACCTCCAGCGGCTTTTCAACGCGGTGATCCACTACGACCTCTCCTGGAACCCTACCCGGCACGAACAGCGGGAGGGGCGGGTAGACCGGTTCGGGCAGGCGGCGAGGGTTGTCCGCACCCTCATGATCTATGGTGAGAACAATCCGGTGGACGGCGCCGTGCTCCGGGTGATCCTCCGGAAGGCGGCGAAGATCCGGCGCGATCTAGGGGTCTCGGTGCCCCTCCCCATGGACAACGACAAGGTCATAGAGGCCATCATGAAGGCGGTTCTCCTCCATCCGGGCGGGATGGATTCTTCCGTCCGACAACTGCGGTTCGATCTGGACCTGGGTCAGACCGAGCGGGAAGTGGAAACGGCCTGGGAGACCGCCAAGAACCGGATGACCCGGACGATCTTTGCCCAGTACCGACTGCGAGCTGAAGAGGTGCTGCCGGAGTGGCGGAAGGCGGTGGAGGTGCTGGGCGGGGAGGAGGACGTGCAGAGGTTCGTCTGCCTGGCCGCCCAGCGACTGGGCGCTCCGCTCGAGCCCCGGAAAGGGGCCTACCTCCTCCCGGTGGCACACCTGCCGAGGCCGCTCCGGGAGCGACTTGAGGCCATCGGGATCAGCAAGACCTTGCGGGTCGCGTTCCGGCAGCCCGCTCCCGACGGCGCCGAGTACGTTCACCGTTCCCATCCCCTCGTCGCAACCCTGGCTGACTACATCGCCGAGGAGGCCCTGGAGGAGAACCGCCCCGAGATTGGCGCCCGTTGCGGGGCCATCTTTACCCGGGGGGTCCAGAAGCGGACGACCATCTACCTCCTCCGGTTGCGGAACCACATTACCGTGGAAACCCGCGGGGCCGACGGCCGCTATATGCCGTCCAAGTCCCTCCTGGCTGAAGAGGTGTTAGGAGTTGCCGTGGAGGGCACGGCCGAACCCAAGGTGCTCACTTCCCTGGATGCCCTGGCGATGATGTCTCTCGAGCCGGCCCGCAACATGGAGAAGGGCCAGCAGACCCGGCTGATCCAGCAGGCCGTCGAGCTGATTCCCTCTCTGGAGCCAGCCTTCAACCGGATCGCCGAGCGCCGGGCGCAGGAGCTGCTGAACGACCACCGGCGAGTACGTGAGGCCAGCGATGCCAAGGGAATGCGCTACAGCGTGACCCCGGCTCTGCCGGTGGACAAGATCGGCATCTACGTGCTGCTGCCCGTCACCACCTTCTGAGGAGGCTGCCTGCCGTGCGCAGAGCCAGAAAGACAAATGGGTTCTCGGCACTCCGGGTGGAGGGCGGCATTTTCCCTCCGGAGTTCCTCCAGACGGTGGCCGCCCAGGAGGCGAAACACCAGGACGATCGGGATTACGGCATCTCCCGGTCGCTGAACCTGAAGGATGAACTGGCCCGCTACTGGCGGGTCGCCAACGACCTTTATGCCGAGTATGCAGAGCGGCGGGAGCGGGCAGACCTGGATCCCGAGCAGGTGGGGGTGGACGAGTGGCTGGTTCCCCTGCTTCGGGACGTATTCGGCTACCAGGATCTCACCGCCGCGGAACCGGCGGTGCTGGGCGAGCGGCGATTTCCCATTACCCACCGGGCGTTCGGGGGCGCCGTGCCCCTGGTCCTCACCACCCGGCAGTATGAGTTGGACCGGGGTGGCGACCCCCGGTTCGGTGAGGAAGGCCGCCGGCGCACGCCCCACGGTTTGATGCAGGAATACCTGAACGCGACCCCGGACGTTCTGTGGGGGATCGTGTGCAACGGCACCCGGCTGCGCCTCCTGCGCGACAACCCGAGCCTGACTCGGCCGGCTTACATCGAGGGGGACCTGGAGCTGATCTTTGAGGACCAGCTCTACGCTGACTTCGCGGCCCTGTGGCTGACCATCCACGCCACCCGGCTGAGGCCCGTGGGTGGGAAGGCAGCCGGGTGCATCCTGGAGGTCTGGCGGCAGGAGGCCCAGGAGACCGGCCAGCGGGCCCTGGACAATCTCCGGGAGGGCGTGGCGCAGGCCCTGCGGGAGTTGGGAACCGGCTTCCTCGAGCACCCCGCGAACGAATGCCTTCGGGCTGCCATCACGGCCGGCGAGCTGACCACGGAAGCCTATTTCCAGGAGTTGCTCCGGCTGGTCTACCGGCTCCTCTTCCTCTTCACTGCCGAAGACCGGGACCTGTTGCATCCCCTGGAAGCCACCGATGAGGAGCGGCGGATCTACCGGAAAGGCTACTCCCTCGCCCGGCTGCGGGAGCGCGCCGCCCGGCGGCGGAACGGTGATCGGCACTGTGACTTGTGGCAGGGGCTCCAGATTGTGTTCCGGGGCCTGGCCCACGGTGCGCCGGCCCTGGGGCTGCCGGCCCTGGGCGGCCTCTTTGCCCCGGACCAGTGCCCCCACCTGGACGCCACGCAAGTCACCAACGAGCGGCTGCTGGCGGCGATCCGGGCCCTGAGCTTCTTCCCGAGCGATGACGTCCTGGTCCGGGTCAACTACCGGGACATGGGTACGGAAGAGTTGGGCTCGGTGTACGAGAGCCTTCTGGACCTGCACCCCCGCATCGACGTGGAGGCCCGCCCCTGGGTCTTCGGCTTTGTCAGCGACGTGGAGGCCGGGAGCACCCGGGGTTCGGCCCGGAAGCTGACTGGCTCCTACTACACGCCGTCCAGCTTGGTCAACGAACTGATCAAGTCTGCCCTCGAGCCGGTGATGGAGGAGACCATCAAGCGGCACCCGGACAACCCCCGGGCGGCGCTCCTGAACCTCAAGATCATCGATCCCGCCTGCGGCAGCGGCCACTTCCTCCTGGCCGCCGCCCGGCGGATGGCGGCTGAACTGGCCCGGCTGGAGACCGGCTCCGACACCCCCGACGAACTGGTGCGCCAGCGGGCCCTCCGGCAAGTGGTGCAGCACTGCATCTACGGCGTGGACCGGAATCCTCTGGCGGTGGAGCTCTGCCGCGCCGCGCTCTGGATGGAGACCCTGGAGCCGGGAAAGCCCCTGACGTTCCTCGAACCCCACATCCAGTGCGGTGACTCCCTCGTGGGGATCCTGGACCCGAAGGTGCTGGAACAAGGCATCCCGGACGAGGCCTACAACCCCCTCACGGGGGATGACAAGGCGGTTTGTCGCGAGCTGAAGCGGCGGAACCGGGAGTCCCGGCGCGGGGTTCAGCTCAAGCTGTTCGACCTGGCCGCAATGGAAGCCGCGGCACCGGCCGTCACATCTCTGGAGCAGATGCCTGAGGAGACCCTTGGGGACGTCGAGGCCAAACGGAAGGCTTGGGCGGCGGCACGGGCCAGTGCAGACTGGCAGAAGGCTGAGTTCATGGCCAACCTGTACGTGGCGGCCTTCTTTGCGCCCAAGACCCGGGAGAACAAGGACCGGGTACCGCTCACTGAGGACCTGCACCGGGTTCGCGCGAATCTGCCTCCCCGGCCTGGACTGGCGGAGGCCGTCGCGGAGCTCGCCGCCAGGCACCGGTTCTTCCACTGGCACCTGGCTTTCCCGGAGGTGATGCAGCGGGGCGGGTTTGATGTGGTGCTGGGGAATCCACCGTGGGAGCGGGTGAAGCTTCAGGAAGAGGAGTTTTTTGAGGCTCGGAGTCCGCAGATCGCGAGAGCGGCTAACAAGGCTGAACGTGATCGGCTTATCAAGAGGCTTAGAACGAGCGGTGACATCGCCGAGAAGAAGTTGTATGAAGAATTCATGCAGGCCAAGCGTAATGCTGAGGCGACCAGTTTGTTCGTACGTGGATCGGGGCGTTTTCCTCTAACCGGCATAGGTGATGTCAACCTTTATGCCTTGTTTGCAGAGCATGCCCTGAGGCTCTTGAGAAGCACAGGGCGGGCTGGCATTATCGTACCGACTGGAATCGCAACGGATGCGCCGACGCAGCGATACTTCAACGAAGTCGTACAGCGAAAGCGGCTTGTCTCCTTGTTTGACTTCCGTAACAAGGGATTCTTCCCAGGAGCGGCCAGTGCACAGGGAAACCGCTTTTGCTTGATGACGCTGGTTGGTGAACGCGGCACCTCTCAGCTTCCGGAGTTTGCTTTTCGACTTGAGGCTATAGAGCAACTCACCGAAACTTCGCGTCGCTACACGCTTTCTGCAGGTGACATCGCTCTCGTTAACCCCAATACGAAAACATGCCCGGTGTTCCGAACGACGCAGGATGCAGAGCTAGCAAGAGAGATATACCGGCGGGTCCCCGTGTTGGTTGATGAAACCCGTTCGGCCGGCAATCCGTGGGGCATCACATTCCTGAGCATGTTCCATTCGGCAAACGACAGTCACCTCTTTAGGACAGCATCCCAGTTTACCGAGGAAGGTGCTGTCTACAAGCAGTCGTGCTGGATTCGACCCAACGGCGAAGTTTGGGTACCTCTGTATGAAGCTAAGATGATCCACCACTACGATCATCGATTCGGGGATTACTCCCTTGCAAAAATTTCTGACGGCAAAGATGTGCGCCAACTGCCACAGGCGGACTATACCACCCTCAACAATCCAGCATATGAAGTAACACCTCGCTACTGGGTGCCACTGGAGGAGGTAGAGGCCCGGCTTGCTAGGAGAGGATGGAATCGTCGTTGGCTAATGGGGTGGCGTGACATAGCTAGCTCACTCGATGAACGGACCGTTATTGCAGCAGTGCTTCCCCGGGTTGGCACTGCAGACCACCTACCCTTGTTCTTTCCATCTCCGGATTGCACGCCGCGGCACCTTGCGGCCCTGATAGCTAACTTCTCCGCTCTGGTCCTAGACTTCATAGCGCGCTTAAAGGTAGGTGGCACGAGCCTCAAGCCCTTCGTCGTGAAACAACTGCCTTTTCTGCCTCCGACAGCCTACTCCGAGGCAGACTTAGAGTTTATTGTCCCTCGGGTGGTCGAGCTAACCTATACCAGCTACTCGTTGCGCGCATTTGCCCAAGACTTGGAGTATGATGGACCTCCTTACCGCTGGGATCCCGACCGTCGGGCTTTTCTTCGAGCAGAATTGGATGCGTATTACGCTTACCTATACGGTCTGACTCGAGACGAACTACGGTATGTCCTCGATCCAGCGGATGTGTACGGCGAAGACTACCCAGGTGAGACATTTCGGCGTTTAAAGCAAAAGGGAATTAGTCTATACGGCGAATATCGGACACGACGCCTCGTATTGGAGGCTTGGGACCGGCTTGTCAGTGAAGGGCGTATCTCGCCACCAAAGAGTCACTTAGTATAGATTCCAACTGCACGGGAAATGGCGGATATATCCTGGCAGTGCGGCTTAACGGCCAGATACCGGCAACCCTAGTTTGACCGCGACAGTTATATCCAGAATCCGGACTCGGATGCGGGGATTTTATCATGCGGAGTCTCAGTCAGTGGACTGCAGGTGATGAACTTGCTATTTGAAAAACAGATATCGTAGCATCCTAAGATCGAGCGCGACTTCCTCTAGCGACGCACTTTGGATCATTTTAAGGGGGGATATCGTGATCACTTTAGTTGAAGCTAACAACTTCCGTTGCTTGCGCTACGTTCGCCAGGAATTGGGTCGTTTTCACGTATTGGTTGGACCGAACGCAAGCGGCAAGACTACATTTCTCGATGTCATCCAATTTCTGGGTGACTTGGTCACTGGTAATCTGGATGACGCAATCCGTTCGAGATCTGAAAACCTCAAGGACTTACTGTGGCACCGCACGGGAGACAAGTTCGAGTTGGCTATCGAGATGGCGATTCCGGATGAGTACCGCAGCCAGCATTCGGACAAAGAGGTTTGCCGGTACGAAATAGCTATCGGCATACATCCGGAAACACAGGAAAACGCGATCCTGTCTGAACGGGTACTCCTACTTCCTCGCCGTAAGCCACGTGTGATTCAGCGGACGTTCTTCCCAGACCCTCCTAGGCAGCCCAACACCATAATGACTTCAACAGCACGCAAAGGGGTTAAGACTGTTATCAGTAAGTCCCCGAGTGGGAACGACATTTTTCATCAAGAGACTGGAAAAGGTTGGGATCACGTTTTTCGCTTGGGTCATCGGCGTTCTGCCCTGGCCAATCTGCCTGAAGACGAGTTCAAGTTTCCGGTGAGTACCGCTCTCAAACGATTGCTCAGTCGAGGCGTGCAAAGCCTCATGTTGAACAGTGTTCGCATGCGCAATCCAAGTCCTCCTGGCAGGGGGGTCGAGTTCAGGACAGACGGCTCGAACCTTCCCTGGGTTATCGAGTGGCTGTCGATGAAAGCGCCGGATCGCAAGGCCCAGTGGGTTGCTCACGTCCGCACTGCCTTGCCAGATATCGAGGACATCCGAACCGTTCAACGTCCGGAAGATCTGAGCCGGTATTTGGTTGTTCGATACAAGAATGGCCTCGAAATACCCTCTTGGGTCTTGTCAGACGGAACGTTGCGGCTGCTGGCCCTCACGCTTGTAGCTTACCTTCCCGACCTTCGGGGTGTGTTCCTTATTGAGGAACCAGAGAATGGAATCCATCCGAGGGCAGTAGAGACGGTATTTCAGTCTCTGAGTACCGTTTATGGTGCACAAATCCTCCTGGCTACCCATTCACCGGTTATCCTAGGGCTGGCTCGCGTCGAGGATATTCTCTGCTTTGCACGCATTCCAGAAGGTGCCACCGACATCGTTCGTGGATCGGAGCATCCTGCTCTGCGCAATTGGCAAGGAGAAGTTCACCTGCATGATTTGTATGTGGCAGGTGTGCTGGGATGAACGGAGTGCCTCAGTTGGACCTGGTTGTCCTCGTCGCAGACAAAGATATGGAGCATGCCATTATGGGGATTTTGTCCAGACATGCCGCCTTGGGAACTCGGTCGATCAGTACCAGAATTTACGTTCACCCAGACCACGACTCGGGTTGCTTTCGCAGGGCGCATGAGTTCTTGAGGCCATTCAGGAGTGCTTTTCGACATGCCCTTGTATTGTTCGATCGACAGGGCTGCGGTCAAGATCAACGTGGTGCTTTAGATCTTGCACATGACGTAGAAGTACGTTTGCAGCAGAACGGATGGGAAAGAAACGCTGCAGCCATTTGCCTTGATCCGGAGTTAGAAGCTTGGGTTTGGAGCCGTTCTCCCCATGTGGCCGACACTTTGGGATGGGCCCAAGGAATGGACAGCTTGCGCTCATGGCTGGATCAACGTGGAGTTTGGCCAAGTGGCGCTCCAAGGCCAACAGACCCCAAGAAGGCAGTGGAATTAACTTTACGTGAGACGCACAGATCATGGTCTGCGTCCATCTTCTTGGAACTGGCAATGCGTGTAAGTCTAGAAAGGTGCGTAGACCCAGCCTTTCAAAGACTTCGGGGGATTCTACAGTCGTGGTTTCCACGCATGTGAAATAGCTTACCTCCTTAGGCACATCTTGATCTTATCAGTTGTGGAGACTCAATGTATGGCTTAACTGTCCGCTTTATCGCAATTGGGACGCAAGTTGTTGCTAGCGTGGATCACGCGTGTTCAAGGTGGTCATGTCCTTTGGCACTACGACATGAGCAACGACGCGGTTAGCGAGACTCCACTGGAACTACACCAGTCATAGAGCTCCCGTAGAGGGGGCTTTTTTCACTTGCAGGTATTCCCCTTCCACCCGCCGAATTCTCGCACAATCGAAAACGCATTCCTATCGCAACACCGGAGGCAGCCACCATGCCTACCGCCCCACACCTCCGCCTCAACGCCCTCTGCCCCTACTTCACCATGTTTCCCCTCGATTTCCCGGCCCGCCACCTGGCCCAGGCCCGGCCGGGCGAGTGGGTGCTCGACCCCTTCTGCGGCCGGGGCACCACCAACTTCGCCGCCCGCCTCCGCGGCCTCCCCACTGTCGGCATCGACGCCAGCCCCGTGGCCGTGGCCATCGCCCGGACCAAGCTGGTCCACGTTACCCCCGATGAGATCATCGCCGAGGCGGAGCGCATCCTCGTGGGGCCCGAGCCGGAAGACGTTCCGGAGGGGCCCTTCTGGCGGCTCGCCTTCCACCCCCGCACCCTGGCGGACCTCTGCCGGCTGCGGGAGGCGCTGCTGCGCGCCTGCGATTCCCCCGCCCGGGTGGCCCTGAGGGGACTGATCCTCGGCATCCTCCACGGGCCCCGCACGAAGCGGGCGCCTTCCTACCTATCAAATCAGATGCCCCGCACGTATGCCACCAAGCCCGAACCCGCCGTCCGCTTCTGGACCCGCCGGGGTATGGCCCCGCCGGAGGTGGACGTGCTGAACGTCATCGCCCGCCGGGCCCGGTACAGCTTCGCCGCCCTGCCCCCGCCGGTCCCGGGGGAGATCCGCCTCGCCGACAGCCGGGAGCCCGGTGCCATCCCCGCCGTGGAGGGCGGGTACCGCTGGGTGATCACCTCGCCGCCCTACTTCGGCATGCGCTCCTACCAGCCCGACCAGTGGCTGCGGCTCTGGTTCCTCGGCGGCGAGCCCACCGTACGCTACATCCACGCGGGCCAGGTGAGCCACCTGCAGCGCGAGTACCAGCGGGACCTGGCGGCCGTCTGGCGGAACGTCGCCGACCGCTGCCGGCCGGGGGCCCGCTTGATCGTCCGCTTCGGCTGCCTTCCCACCCTGCCGTGTGATCCGCACCAGGTGTTGGAGGAGACCCTGGCGCTGTCGGCGGCGCCCTGGCACATCGTGGCGGTCACCGGCGCCGGCGTCCCGCCCCGACACCGGCGCCAGGCGGCCCAGTTCGAGCAGACCCGCCCGGCCATCGAGGAGATCGATCTCGTGGCCGTACTGGAGGAGTGAGACCGTGCTGCATCCGGACGCGCTTCCGGGCCTGAAGGAGCAGATCATCCGCCGCGCCGAGGCCGACCGTGCCCTCCTGGACGACCTGCGCCGGGAGGTGCGGCAGCTGGCCGGCCACGTGCGGGTGGTGCGGCCGCGCTCCTCCACCGCCATCTCCCTGGTGGCGAGCGACGGCGGCAACAACAAGCTGGTCTTCGACCCCTTCTACGTGCAGGTGGTCCGGGTGGTGGACTCATACGGCAAGGAACTGCTGGTGGACGTGGTCTCGCCCACCACCGACCCTGACTCCCTGCTGGAGCGCCACTTCACCCCATCCGGCGAGCCACGCACCGCCCTCGGCCGGCTGATGGCCGACCTCGGAGCCCGCAGCCTCTCCGAGCTCAGCCACATGATCCCGGACGGTCGGCAGGTGCGGGAGCGGCCGGAGACCGTGAGCCCCTCCTGGGTGCAGGTCTACCGCGACCTCTGCGAGTGGGCGGTGCTCTACGAGCGCATTTGCTACCAGACCTTCGCTACCGACACCCTCATCGTGCGGGATGGCCTGCTCCGCTCCAAGATCTTCCGCGGCGAGGGCTTCATCCGCATGCGGGAGCGGATGGAGGCGGCCATCCAGCGGGTCTGGCAGGAGGACCGCCGCCGCATCTACCTGGTGGGTATCGCCAAACACAGCCAGGTCCTCACCCGCTACGGCCTGGCCATGGCGATCGAGGAGATCTTCCCGGGCGGCGACGCCCGCTACGTGCCTGTGCCCCGGGAGATGGAAGTGAAGGCCTACAAGTGGCAGGAGTGGGCCCGGGGCGCCGAGACCGAGGAGGGGGAGGCCCCCAAGTTCGTGGCGGGCCACATGTTCTTCGTCCGGTTCGGGCCCCGGTCGGGCGACCCGGTGTGGGCGGTGGACATCTTCTCCGCCCAGCGGGACCGGGCCGACGAGATCCTTGGCCACCTGCTCTCCGACGCCCGCGACGGCTTCCCAGTCCCGTACTACCCGCTCTGCCTCCAGCGGGCGCACGAGCACGCGCAGTTGGCCGACTTCGACTGGGTGATTCTGCAGGACCAGGTCCTGGAAGCCATCCGCCGGCTGCTCCCCGAGGGGAAGCAGTCGCTGCTGGACGCCTACCGGCTCCGGGCCGACGTGACGGGGGAGAGATACGGATGACGCTCTTTGCGCGCGACCAGGTGGTGGGCATCTTCCGCGGCTTCAGCCAGGGCGGCCTGGAGTTCCACGCCGACCTGGTGCTCCCGTACCGGAGCGAGTTCCAGTCCATCCCCATGCACGGGCAGTTTCTCATCGTGCAGCTGGAGGACCAGAACGAGGCCGTGCTGGGGCGCATCACCTCCATGTCGGCCGACGGGCGGCTCGCCCAGGGCCAGGGGGAGGATTACGGCCTCCGGGTGGTGGCCGGCGAGCGGGAGATCCCTGAGGAGCTGCGGGAGCAGTACCTGAAGTACCGGGTGAACATCCGGGTGCTGGGGGTGCTCCGCGAGACCGGCGGCAAGATCGTCTTCGCCCCGTCGCACCGGCGCCTGCCCCACCTGGGCAGCCGGGTGGCCTTCCTGTCGCCGGACCTCCTCCGGGAGGTGGCGGGCCACAACATGCCCGGGGCCGAGCTGGGCTTCTTCGCCCTGGGCGAGTTCATCTACGCCGGCGGCGACCGGCGCCTGAAGCCGCTGGACTGGATGCGGGTGGTGGAGCCGACGGTGGTGCCGCGCTTTCCCATCCACCAGCTGGTCTCCCGCCGCACCTTCGTCTTCGCCCGGGCGGGCTTCGGCAAGTCGAACCTGAACAAGCTGCTCTTCGCCGGCCTCTACGAGGAGACACCGACCGTGACCAAGCGGGGCGGCCGGCAGGTGCCGGTGGGGACCATCATCTTCGACCCCGACGGCGAGTACTTCTGGCCCGACGACAAGAACCGCCCCGGCCTCTGCGACGTGCCCCACCTGCAGGACCGCATCGTGGTCTTCACCAACCGGGAGGCGCCGAGCCCCTTCTACCAGTCCTTCGTGGCCGGGGGCATCAAGCTGGACATCCGGCGGCTCCGGCCGGCCGACGTGATCTCCATCGCCCTCTCGCCCGAGAAGCAGGACCAGCAGAACGTGCGCAAGCTGAAGGGGCTCAACGATGCCGCCTGGGCGCAGTTGGTGGACGCGATTGACGAGGACGGCAACTTCACCGACCTGGATTTGGTGAAGAACTTGCTCGGCCTCGAGGAAGGGCAGGAAGCCGAAGCGCTGGCCGCCCGGGCCAACATGACCACCATCGTGAAGATGCTGCACGACCGGTCCAGCCAGATGCTGGACATGCTCCTCACGGCCTTGAAGCGCGGCTGCATCTGCGTGGTGGACGTGTCGCAGCTCCGGGGCCACTCTGCCCTGGTGCTCTCGGGGCTGATTCTGAACCACATCTTCCAGCACAACCAGGAGCAGTTCACCCGGGCGGAACCCGACACCATCCCCACCACTGCCATCATCGAGGAGGCGCAGTCGGTGCTCGGCCCCAGCGGCGGCGCCAGTGCCGAACCCTACATCGCCTGGGTAAAGGAGGGGCGCAAGTACGACCTGGGCGCGGTGATGATCACCCAGCAGCCGGGCTCCATCGCCACCGAGATCCTGAGCCAGGGCGACAACTGGTTCGTCTTCCACCTCATCTCCGCCGCTGATCTGGTGGCCCTGAAGAAGGCCAACAGCCACTTCAGCGACGACCTGCTCGCCTCGCTTCTCAACGAGCCCATCCCCGGCCACTGCGTCTTCTGGAGCAGCAGCGGCGGCAAGCCCTACCCGGTGCCGGTGCGGGTCTTCAGCTTCGAGGAGCGGTATCAGGTCCTGGATCCGGACGGGACCCGGGGGCCGGTGCAGACCTTTGCCCAGGAGCTGCGGGTCACCTATGCCGCCGTCCTCCGGCCCGGTGCGGAGGCGGCCGCGGCGCGGGCGGCAAGCGTGACAGGCAGAGGGGGTGCTGCCGCTGGACCGGAAGCCGGGGAGTCTTCGGCGGACAGCCTGAGGGAGCCGCTGGCCCGCGCTTTCGTCCAGGTGCGCGCCGATGAAGAACTCATGGAACAGTTGCGTACAACTGGGGTGCCCTGGGGGGTCCTTGCTGGGAAGATCAAGGAGCACCTCCCCGTCGAGTGGCATGACCGGGACGACCGGGCCTATCATAACGTGCAAACGTTTCTAACGGAGACCTTTGGGCCGAAGAACAAGAACTGGAAGACGGAGAAGCGGTTGACGAAGGACGGCACCCGCAAGGTGACTTGGGTCGTCGTCTCAGGCCGGGCGGGTTCCGATGCCGCTGACCGCTAGTCGCAGTGTCCCGGCTCCATCCCCCGAGCACGCGGCATCTGTGCATAGGGAGGAAGCCCGGTAGCGCACCCGACCGGCGCCAAGCGAAAACTCCGGCACACGGGGGTCGGCAGGTCCCCGGAGGACCGTAGGTGTAGGGGAGCGGGGTGTTGCGGGTCGCGGGCCGGAGCAGCTGCCTGCGCAGTCGGGCGGACGGCACGGCAAGGATTTGGTGAGCGCTGGCGTCTGTGACAGTATGGTGTCACAGGGGGCGACTATCCTGTTGGGGGGGTGAGGTAAGATACCGGTCGCCCTGAGGGTGACTGCCGTGTGAGCACGAATGGATCAGGGCAGGAGGAATTGACGGACGGTCGATGTTCGCGGCGTTGTGCGCGGCTTGCCGGTCCGGCTGTGCGTGACGATGCTTTACGCTTATCTCAAGAGGTAATGTTCTCCAACACGGTGAATCGATTTTAACGAGCCGTTATTCAAAACTGGCAAGAGTTCGGGCCCTTGCGGACAGGGGGATGGGAGATGACCGTACTCGAAGGTACGCAACTGGTCCGAGAAATGAAAGCATTACTCGAAAAGCTTCAGGCGCTGGACGCGCTCGATCCCGCTTGGCAGGACTTGGAGCAGGTGATGCTGGACCTCCAGGCCTTGACGCGGGAGAAGGCCGAGCAGAGGGCCGAGTGGCAGCGCACGACGAACGTGGCCAAGTACCTGTCCGAGTTTGCCGCGGTTTTTGCCGACGACCTGAGCTTCCACGAGATTGAATGGCCAGAGCCGTGGTCGGCGGCGGTTGCGGTGTACATGCCCGGCCGTGACCAGGCGAATCAGGTGCGCGCGCTACTGGAACGGCTCGGCAGCCTGTTCCAGGAGCACCGGGCCCTGCGTGAGCGGCAGGCGGCCGCGGCCACCGGCAAGGAGTTGCGCACCATTCGGGAGAGGCTCGTGACGGCAGAGTCTGGCATCGCGGAGTCAAGTGAGCAGGTGTTGACCCTTCTCAGTGCGGCCCGGATCGAGGTCAGCGCACTTCGGGAAGAACCTGCGCCCGGGGCCGCCGGCCCGGAGGCCGCACCGGAGCAGGAGGCCGGGCCCGAATCGGAGGCGACGACGGGGCCCGAGCCTGAGGCCGCACCGGATAAGGCGGTCTCCCGCGGGGAGGCGGCGCCGGAGCCGGCGACCGAACCGGAAGTGGGTCCCGAGCACCCGGCCGAGTCCGGTTCGGAGCCGTCCCATGAGAACGAAGCAGTGACCGGGTTGGGTGTTGCGGCCGAACACGCGGAGCCGGATAAACCCGAGGCAGCGCCGGGGACCGAACCGGATGAAGGGGGCGGCTCTGCAGCCGCGGATCTCCCGGCGGTGGGTGCACGGCTCGGGCACAGGGCGGAAAGTGAACCGGCGGCTCCTGATTCGCAACGGTGGCTATGGAACTGCATTGAGGCTGGCGACCTCGCCACGGCCTACTGGCTGGCCCACGGCAGTGCTGACGTGCCATCCTGGCTGCTGAAGGCGTGCCTCCTTGCCCGCCACGTCCGGGTTTCCGGCGACGACGCAAGCAGTTCGCTGGCCGCGATCATTTTCGAGCACGCCGACCCCGTTGCGGAGGCCCAGTCAGTCGGGCTCACTCGCACGCAGGCTGAGCTTCTGACGGCCGTCGCGTCCATAGGCCCCGCCCTGAAGGCGCCTGAGACCGGGGCGCTGGGCTGGCTCCAGGACTCGTCTTCGCTGGCCCGGTATGTTCCCTTCCTCAAGCCCGTCCTCGATTTCGCTACTTGCGGCATCGCCCTGGGGCCGGAGGCGATTGCCGAAGGGCGGTCGCAGGAGCAGCGGCGCGCCGAACTGAGCCGGCTCCGGCAGGAGGCTGAGGAGTGGCTCACACAGCAGCGCGGTGCACGGTTGACGTACGCCCTGGCTACAGATGCCCTCCACGCGATGGTGAGCGCAGACCACCTGCTGGGCCGAGCTGTGAACGCAGTCGTGAATGATGACCGGAAGGCGTACGGTCTGGTCAGGCGAGTGCTGGATGAGTACCTGTCCAGTCAGGACACCATGGACTGGCTGATCGCCGAAACGGTAAGGGACCTGCGGGGACCGTCGGCGCCGCACATCGTCGGGAAACCGCTGGAGACGATCTTCTCGCGGCTGCATGGGATCCGGGACGTGCTCTCGGCCTGGTCGGACTTGGTGCGTGAGCCCGAACTGGAGCAGAAAGGCTGGCGTGAGTCGCAGATCGCCGCGTTTCGTGAAGCCTTCCGGAGCGTCTGGAACGAGTGCCAGTCGGGGCCGCCTGCCTCCCTGATGGCGGAGCCGAAGACCGCGTGCCTCGCCCGCCTCCTCTGGGCAGAGGCCGGCGCGTTGGCACGCACGGTGATCCTTCCCGGTCCCGGCGAACAGCTCGGCGAGGCGGCGCAGGTGCCGCTGTCGGCGCTGCTCCGCCGTCCGCTTTTGCTGCTGGTGCCCTCCCCGGTCACGTCCCAGGGAGGCGTCCCCGATAAGCTGGACGACCGGCAGGTCCAGGCGCTTGCAAGCGTGCTCAGCGAGCGGGTCACGATGCGGGAAGCCCTCGAGCGCCAGGTACAGGCGCGGGACTTCCTGGCGGCCCGCCTCCTGCTGGAGGAGGAGGAACTGGCCGGAGACGCCCAGTTGCGTGCCCGGGTGGAGCAACAGTTCCTGGAGACGGTCGGGCTTCTGAGGGAGCGGGTGGAGAACCTGCGGCGGGACCTGGAGTTGAGCACGGTCCTGCACGTGGTGACTGACGCTGAGCGGGCGGACTTTGAGGGCCGCCTTCTCTCGGTGGAATCGCAGCTCGACGAGAACCAGCGCTGTTCTGAACTGTTCGGGGAGTGCGACCGGGTCGAACAGGAACTCAACCACCTGCGCGAGGTGCGCATCAACGCCCTCCGGGAGCGGATCGACGAACTGAGCAAGGACATCGAACGGGCTGAGGGACAGACCAGGGAGGCCGCCGAACGCTACCGGAGCAGCGCGGTGGAGGCGTTGGACCGGGGCGACCTGGCCCTGGCCGACGAGTACATGTCGCTGGTGGAACGGACCCTGCAGTTCGGGTACGAGGACGAGGAGGACGTTCACCTCAGCAAGCTCCCGCCCGACAGGTTCGACCGGTTCCGCAACGCCATCGAGGGCCTGACGCAGAAGCTGGAGGAAGACGACCGCGGCCGGCGGACCCGCGTGCGAGATCAGCTTGCGGCGGCCAAGGGGATCCCGGGCGTGCTGGACCAGACCAACGTGCCGGGCGCCCGGAAGGTGGAGATCGCTGAGGCGCTCGACGGCTTCCGCCACTTCAAGGCGGGACCTTCCCCGAAGCTGGACAGGGAGCACGAGAAGTATGTGAAAGACATCATGACCTACCTCGGCTTCCAGCGCCCGTCAGAGGTGGCGCGCAGGGCGATGGCCCCCTCGTACTGGCATTACGAGGTTCACACGACCGATGCGGGTGCCTCGCCTCTGCCCCACTTCGGATCACAGCGCAACGGCATTTACGACGTGCTCTTCGTCTGGGAGCGGCCCAACGCCGAACGACTGGGCCAGATTGTGCAGGAGACCCACACGATGACGCGTTGCCCCATCATCCTGTTCCTCGGGCGGCTCTCGTTCAAGCAGCGGGAAGAATGGGGGGCGTACTGCAAGAAGCACGAGCTGACCGTCCTCCTGGTGGATGAGACCTTGCTCTACTGGCTGGCCGGGATCCGGGAAAACCGCCTCCGCCACGCCGTCGCGTACTCGCTGCCCTGGGGTTACGCGAACCCCTACACCCCGGTGGCGGGCGGCCTGGTGCCTCCCGAGATGTTCGTCGGGCGCAAGTCGATCATCCGCGAGCTGGCTGATCCTCGAGGCAGCGTGATCATCTATGGCGGCAGGCAGCTGGGCAAGTCGGCCATCCTCCGGGCAATTGAACGGGATTACCACCGGCCGGAACGCAAGCAGTTCGTCTACTACGACGACATCCGCAACCTGGGGAAGGTGCAGGACACCTCGGAGGTCTGGCGCCAGCTCCGGGCCTGGGCGGTCGCCCAGAAACTGGTCGACTCGAAGGTGCTGGACCGGCGCGAGAACCTTTCGGCCGAGTTGATCAAGTACTTCGAGAAAAACCCCGAGGCCCGGGTACTGGTGTTGTTGGACGAGGCGGACAGCTTCCTCGAAGCCGATGCCAAGCAACAGTTTGACGAACTCCACGAGCTCAAGAAGCTGATGGATCAGACTGACCGCCGGTTCAAGGTGGTCTTCTCAGGCCTGCACAGCGTCCAGCGTTACTGTGCCATACCGAACCACCCGTTCGCGCATCTGAACCCGATCGGGATCGGCCCCCTGGAGCCAGCCGACGCCCGGACGCTGATTGTCGAGCCGATGCAGATGCTGGGGTTCGTGTTCTCGGAGGAGAGCGAGCGGGCCATCTACCGCATCTTCGCCATCACCAACTACCACCCGGCCCTCATCCAGCACATCTGCGGCGAGCTCGTCCGCAACCGTCGGTCGTTCCGGCCGCCGTACCGGATCACCGTCAAGATGATCGAGGACCTAGCCCGCCAGCCCAGTGTGCGCCAGTTCATCAGCGAGCGGTTCGTCTGGACGGTCGGCCTGGACCCGAGGTACGAGGGGCTCGTCTACAGCATGATCCTGGAGCAGTCCGGCGACCGCGACGGCTTCCGCCGGCACTTCACCGTCAGGGAAGCCCTGGAACTGGCGCGGTCCTGGTGGCCCAAGGGTTTCGACCGCATGACCACCGAAGAGGCCGCCTCGCTCCTCCGGGAACTGGTCGGCCTGGGCGTGCTGGTCAAGCTGGACTCCGGCACCTTCCGCCTGCGCAATGCCAATGTGGTACGAATGCTCGGCTCGCAGACCGAGATCCTGGAGCGCATGGCGCAGTTGGCCGAGTCCGAGCCGAAACAGGAGTTCGACCCGCGCAAGGTGCGCATGAAGCTGCCCGATGGACGCGAAGCGTGGAGCCCGCTCACCCTGGAGCAGGAGGCGGAGCTGGGCAAGTGGCAGACCGGCGTGCATCTGGTGTTCTGTTCAGACGCCCAGGGGCGCCGCCGCCTGGTAGAGGCGCTGGAGCGGGTCGTGCGCGGCCCGGCCGGTGCTCAGGCCGAGGGCGCGGTGCTCACCCCACCGCCGGAGTGCCTCTCCATCAACGGGTTCCGGGCGTTCCTCGACAGCAACCTCAGTCGCGCCAAGAGCGGGCGGTACATCATCCACATAACGGCGACCCACCTTTTCCACTGCGCCGACTCTCCGCGAGACACCCTCGCACAGATCAGGTCGCTGCTCGATCGCCGGCGGTCGCGGCAGAGAACCCTGCACTGCGTGGTCTCGTTTAACGCCGAGGAGACGGCTCGCTGGTGCCGGGACCGGTCCCTAATCGACGTGGAGGCGGCGCAGACCAGCGTGGCGGTGTGTTCCCCGTGGCCGCGAGAAATGATCCGTCACTGCCTCGAGCACCACGGGATGATCGTCAACCAGGCGGTCATCGACGAGGTGACGGCGGCCACCGGCGGCTGGCCGATACTGGTCGAAGAGATGATGCGCCGCCTGCCGGAAGGGAGTCTCGAGAACGTTGATCCCCGGCCGGTCTGCCGGAGCCTCCGGAGCGAGCTGGAGCAGCAGGTTGAGCTGGCGCGGCAGTTTGTGGAGGACGTGGGCGTAGACCACGTCGCACTGGGCCGGGACATCTGCCGAATGGTGGTGGCACTGGAGCCAGGCGACTATGGCGAGATCACGGCCGACCTGATTCCGGGCTCGCCCCCCGAGGCGGCAGTGGCCCGCGACGTCCTCATCCTGCAGCGGCTGGGGGTGCTCAGGCGGGAAGGCGAGCGGGTTGTGTGTGACCCGGTGGTCAGGGTGGCCATGGGCCTATGACAAGTGCGGTCCTCAGCGACTTGACGAGCTTCACGGCCGCTGCCAGAGACGTGGTCGACGACCTTCGCCAGGGCTGCTCCGTCGTGTGGCTCTTCCCGAGTCCTGAAATGCGTGATCAGATGGAGCTGCTGGTTCGCCACGAGTGCGCCCGCTGGGAAATGAGGGCGGTGGACTTCAGCCTGGGCAGCCTGGACGCGCAGCCACGGCCGCTGGCATCCTTGCTGGCGGATTGGCTGGACCTGGAGCCGCCCCGCGCCGGCTGCATCTGGACGCCGGAACTCCTGGTTGACGCAGAGGGCACCCCGGATGTGTTGATTCTGTGCGACCTGGAGCAACTCCCGGAGCAGGAACAGGCGCGGTGGCTCGACTTCATGGTGCAGTGGAGCCACGCGGCAGGGGCCATGGGCGCTTCGAAGGCGCTGCTGGTGCCGGTGGCCTCCAAGCTCTGCCGTCCGGTGTCACCCGAGGTTCGGCTCAGGGTGCGGCGATTCTGGCGTTGGGCATCCCAGTTGGAGCTCCAGACTCTCGCACGGGAACAGGCCGGACCTGATCTGGACAGCCGGGTCTGGAACGAGTATGTGTACGCGTCTGTGGCGGCGGGCGACCCGCTCCTGCTGGACTGGCTCCTCGACAAGCCCGACCTGGACGGGGAGGAGCTGTGGGAGCACCTGGTTGCCTACGGGGAGATGCGGGGCTGGACCAGCAGGGCGCTGATGGATCGGCGGGCGGCGCAACTCTGCGACCTGTCCCACGCCGCCCGCCTGCGGGAGTACGCCGATGTGCCGGCAGACTTCGAGCCACTATGGCAAGTCGGGGCGCTCACACATACGGTCGAGTACGGCCTTGAGCTGCAGTCTGCTGCCGCGGCTATGTTGGGCCGCAGGGACGTGATCGAGCACCGGGTCTGGCGCGGCCAGGTGCAGGCCCTGATGCCGGTGCTGGACGCTCTGCGCCAGTCGCTCTGCCATTACCTGACCCGATACCACGGCCCCGGCTGGGTGAACCTTGCCGATCCGCAGAACAGCTACGAGATCAGCGGGACGCCCGACCAGCCCCTGAGCGAGTTCAACCACATGAGTCGGGTACTTCGCAGCCCCGCCCTTCGCATCCCACAGCACATGGAAGTATCTGCCATGGTGCAGGAGTTGCGCCACTACCGAAACTGCCTGGCGCACTATACCCCGATCAGCCGCTCCGACGTCGCCCGCCTGTTCCGTGTGGTCCAGCAACTGGAGCGGTTGCGCTGACACAGCACCGCAGTTATACGAATCGTAAGGCGTGCTGCCAAACATACCCGACCAGTATTACAGGTATGGTGAGGAACGACATATCCTGCCTCGACCAGCACGGGACGACACTAGTTTCCGCTCGCACCGGTCCTGGCTACATGGAAGAGCGCGACCGAAACGGCATTGTCATCGCCGCCGGGCTGGCTGCGCGCTACGGGGAGCGCTTCGTTCCCTGGAGCTTCGCACCCGATGCCTACCGGCTGGTGGCCAGAAGTCCTAGTGGGAAGCCCCTCTCGCCGCAGGACCGGGAGGCCCTGATGGCCGTCACGGGGCCCATGGCGCCTACGGCCCGGGCCGTTGCCGCGGGCGGGGTGACAGCCTACCAGGAGCAGTTGGTGGACAGGTTACTGGAGGATGTGCTGGGGTAAGCGCGCCTGATGGCTCCGGCTATGGCGGCGACGCCCCTGCGGCCTCGTCCCCGTCCCGTCGCACCAGGCCTTGTGCCTCCCACCTTCTACCGTGACGCACGTGGGGCTGCCCCGCTGTTCGACCAGTAGGCCCGTTGCGACTAGATGTCCGCTATCTTGAGGAGGTACTCCTCTTGCAACTCGACAGACTCCAGGCAATCCAGACCGTGCTGTGGGCCTACGAGACGCTCACGGACACGCTGCTGAGCGCCGCACCTACCTCCGGGCTGTCTCACGTGCTGGCCCTGGAACTGCACGCGCTCCACGGCGGCCCCGAGGACCTCCGCCGGCCCCCGCAGACGACGCTGCATTCGGCAGAGGAAGCGTTGATCGACTGGCTCAACCGGCTGCAGTCCGTGGTGGCGAGCGCCAGGGACCAGGTCCGGGCAGGTGAAGTGGATGAAACCCTGCACACGCTGGACAGCGTCTCCGCTGCGCTGGTCACGTACAGCGCCGCCCGCCGGATGCGGCTGGATATGCTCGGGGAGTGGGCCCGGCTGGCGGATGGCGGCGACGTGACCGCCGACTGCTGGCCGGCCCAGAGGCACAGGCGGGTGTACACGAGCAGCGCAGATCTGCCCCGCTTCGAGTTCAGCTGGATTGAGGACTGGCTCCTGGCCGGCCGCAACCCGCTCACGGCGCTGGACGTGAAGCTCCTCGTAGCGCTGGGTGTGACGCATATCCTCGATCTGCGCGAAGAAAAGGAATGGACCCCGCCGAAGTTCGGGGCCGAGGCGCTGGATGCCATCGCCAGCATGGGGCTGAAGCGGCTGCACTTGCCCGTCCGCGATGGGTTCTCCCCCAGCCCCGAGCAGTTCGAAGCAGCCTGTGATTTCCTGGCGTCGGTCGAACATGGTCGGGGAGAACGGGTCTACGTTCACTGCCGGGGTGGCATGGAGCGCACTGCTTGTGTTCTGACAGCGTATGTGGCCCGGCGGAGCGGTGAGCCCTGGCAGGCCGTGCTGGCGCAGCTCCAGCGCCGGCGCCCGAAGTTCCGCCTGTGGCCTGACCAGGAGCGCGGACTGCGGGAATGGACCGGTGGGGGATCGAGCGACCGCCACGGCCACCGTTGACCATGCGCAACGGGGGGATGGTGGTAGCACCGGCGCGTGCTGCGGACCGCACACCGGCGGTCACCCGGTGGCGCGTGCCCGCTGTCCGTGAGGCCCCGGCGTGAATCTGCCCCGCCCGGCGGGGCCTGGCGGCCAGCGTGGGGATCAGCCCCACCTGGCCTTACTTCGCGTCCAAACGGATGCAAGACCGGACAACAACGTGGTGAAGTTCTGCGTCGGAAAGGTAGCTGCATTTATGCGTAAGGGAGGGAAGTTCGCGTGATCACGACTTGGGCACGGCGGACGGTGGCGGTCGTGTTGGCATCCGTCCTGACGCTGTCCGGCATCGCGCCCGTCGCCGCGGCCGAGGAGACCGCGGCCGCGCAGGTGCAGGCCCTGGAGGAGCGGGTTGCGCAGCTCGAAGCGCGGCTCCGTGAGGCTGAGGCGACCATCGACAGGCTCCTGCAGGAGGTCGGAGCGGTGACCGCAGCGCAGCTGCCCGTGAACGCCGTCTACAACCAGGTCCGCCCGTCGGTGGTGGGTCTCCTGGTGCAGGCGGCCGACCAGTGGGGGCGGGCGGCGTACCGCAGGGGCACCGGCGTCGTCGCCTTCAAGGATCCCGGTGGCTCCGGCGTGCAGGTGCTGACCAACCGGCACGTGGTGGAAGGCGCTACCGTCATCCTGGTCCTCTTCGACGACGGGCGGGTGCTGGAGGGGCAGCTCTGGGCCTACGACGTCGACCTGGACTGGGCCACGGTGCTCGTCAGGGGCGATAACCTCCCTGAGCCGGTTCGTTGGGGCGATTCCACCAAGCTCAGCATCGGCGATCCCGTGGTGGTGATCGGCAACCCCCTCGGGTACCGCAACTCCGTCTCCGTGGGCATCGTCAGCGGGCTCGGGCGGTCCATCAGCAACAGCGGCTACTCGTTCATCCAGACCGACGCGGCCGTCAACCCCGGAAACAGCGGTGGCCTCCTCCTCAACCGGAACGGCGAGATGGTGGGGCTGGTGACCACCAAGGTCGCCGACGTGGAGGTGGAGGGGCTGTCGTTCGCCATCTCCACGGAAGCGTTGCTCCAGGCCCTGGCGATCAACAAGCGGGAGTCGCAGTCCCGGGCGTACTTCGGGGTCGTGGTCGCGGAGAGCCTCGCCGCCACTGAGGGTGCGAACGCCGATGCCGGGCTGACCGTGGTGGCCCTGGATCCCATCGGACCACTGGCCAGCGCGGGGGTTCGGGTGGGCGACGAGATTGTGGCCATCAACGGCCAGCCTGTGCGGACCCTGGCTGACATGCGCCGCCTGGTGGACACCCTGATCCCCTGGCAGGACCGCTTCACGGTGACGTTCCGCCGCGGACCGCGGCGCATCGAGGGCGAGGAAGTCGTGTACGGCGTGGCCGCCACGCAGACCAAACCGGTCCGCCGGTTCATGAGCCGGGACCTGTACGACTGGGAAGGGGCTTTCTGATCCGTGGCGCGCCCCCGGAAAAAGGGCACAGGGGCGCTGCGCCCCTGGAGAGACCGCCTGCGGGGGCGACTGGGGCACGGGACCGTGCCCCCGGGCAGTGCGCCCGGCTGCGACCGGGGGCGGTGCCCGTCCAAGGTCCGTGCCGTGTGTGCGCACGGCGGCAGCCGGGGCCGCAGGGCCGGATGGGTCGCACCGCCCACCTGCCAGGCTCGCGTGCCTGTCTGCCCGAGGCGGTGGCCCAGCGACTGGCGGAGGCCTACCTCCCATAATCGCGTTCCTGCCCGCCTGAGGCGGTGGCCCAGCGACTGGCGGAGGCCCACCTCCTATGATCGCGTGCCTGTCCACTTACAGGATTCTGGGGAGGAAATGGTGAACTCTGTGGCGAGGTCGTCAGGGACCGAGTAGCCGCCCGGGCGGTGCGGCCGGTCCGGACTCGGCGACCGGGAGACCGCATCGCCCTGCCGGCCCGCAGGGGCCGCCCTTCCGGTCGGGGCGCAGGGGTCCGGTGGCGGCTCCTCCACGCGAGCAGGAGGGCTTCTCATGGAGCAGCTGCGTTTCGATCTCGAAGACGAACGCTCGCCGTTTGCCGCCATCGCCGCGCTGGGCGGGAGAGTCGAGGCCGAGGCGTGTATCCCCTGGCTCCGCAGGCACGACCTGATGGAGGAGGGCGAAGGTCAGCGCGCGGAGGAGGGGCGCGGGTCCGTCCTGACCGTGCGGGCGCAGAAGCGCAGTGCAGACGAGCTCAGGCGCATCAAGCAGCAGCGAACCCAACGCGGTGTCTACGACCCATACCGGGAGCAGGTCTGGTCCGAGTACCAGGACCCCTCCGGGGCGCTGGCGGCCCTGGACCTGAATCGCCCGCCCGTCGACGCGATCGCCTTCTACCATCCCTTCCACCTGGAGCCGGCGGAGGAGTGGGGGATCTACATCCGGGTGGACGGGCTCCTCGGCTACGTTCGCGACCTGGCCGGCCTCCTGAAGGGCAGGGTGTTCGCCTTCTCGCCGGACAGCCTGCTGGCGTTTGCGCTGTCTGAGGTCTTTCACCACGAGTTCTTCCACCATCTCGAAGAGTGTGCGGCGACGACGATCGAGATGCTTTCGTCCGCCCAGGGGGAGGTCAGGAGGGTCTACTGGGACTACCGCAACCACCATTACGAAAGGGAACTGGGTCCGCACCCCCACAAGCCGCTGGCGGAGGCCCTTGCAAACGCCTACGCCTACAACTCGTTTTCGTTCTACCAGCGGGCCAGGCTCAGTTTCCGCGTGGTGCAGGTGCGCATGTATCAGGCCATCATGCGCCAGTGCTGGCGGTCCGAACCCCCGGGGTACTGCCACGCCAACCACTACACCGGCGCCAAATACGTCTCAGGTGCGGCGCAGCTGCTGGCCATGATGCTCCGGAGACGGACCATGGCTCCCGAGGCCCTTTCGCTCCTGGCCAAGTGCGTGTTCTTGCACGGGCACAGCGCGTTCGCGCACAAGGCCCGGGTGCCCACCTACTTCGTGGGCTCCCGGGCGGCCCTGGAGACCTTCGCCGAGCTGGTGCCGGCGCCGGTGGAGACCTGTACAAACCTCTTTGCGCTGCAGCTCGAGGAGACGGCCGCACTCGACCTCTACCTGGCGCAGCGAAGGGTTCAGGAGGGGCAGGCTGCGAACCCGTGAGGCTCTTCCGGTGATCGAAGCTTCGCCGGCCACGGCCTGCGCGAGGCTTCGTCGCTTGCAGCCAGTCGCCGGGGCGCCGCGGGAACGGCTGGACGAGATTGTCGACTGCGAGGCGAAGCGTCGGCCCTTGTCGGGAATTGATAGGAATCTTCCGATGAAGGTGACAAGCTTATTTGTAACGAATATACCCTGCGTTCATCATAGGGAGAAAGGAGTTGTGAACCGAGTGCGTCGTTTCCTGGTTTGGCTGCTGACGCTGTCCATGCTGCTGGTTCCCGCGCTGGCTGGGGCGGAGACCTCGATCCGCCTGGTCGTGGACGGCGTGGAGGTCCAGACCGACGTGCCCCCCGTGCTGGAGGCGGGCAGAGTCCTGGTTCCGGTGCGTGCGGTGGCCGAGGCGCTGGGCTTCGAGGTGGCGTGGGATCAGGCCACCCGGACCGCCACCCTCACCAAGGGTGACAAGGTGATCGCACTGACTGCTGACAAGGCCGAGGCGCTGGTGAACGGCGAGGTAATCACCCTCGACGTGCCCGCGACCATCCGTTCTGACCGCATGCTGGTTCCGGTCCGCTTCGTCGCCGAGCAGATCGGTCTGAACGTCGATTGGGACCAGGAGACCAAGACGGTATCGGTCGCGTCGGCGCCGGCAGCCGAGTCCGAGGAGTCCGCTCCGGCGGAGGAGCCGGCGATCGATCCGGAGATTGCCGCGCTGCTGGAGCAGGCGGAGCAGGCCGCTCCGCAGCGGGTCACCGGCGAGTTCGCGGTGACGGTCGAGGCTCAGGACAAGAGCGTGGACTATACCGTGAGCGTGGAGGGATACCGGAGCGGACCTGACGAGGCGCTCCTCTACACCACGTTCAAGACGCTCGAAGCTGATCAGAAGATCGCCGTGGCCTTCTACAAGGGGCAGGTCTGGACGCAGACTCCGACCGGTGAGTGGGTCGCCAGCCCGTTGGGCGAGAAGTTCATCCCGAATGACCTCTTCGACGATCCGGGCACCCTGGTCCGCCTGTCGTACAGGGATCTCCTGAAGCTGGTGGGCGCCCAGTTCACGCTCTCGCAGCAGGCCTACGAGGACACCGAGATGAAGGTGCTGACGGTGAGCGCGGACGTGGTCGGGATGGCCACGCTGCTGCCGGTCGAGGTGACGGGCGAGTCCGAGGAGCAGGCCAACGGCCGCATCGAGATCGTGTACTGGTTCAACGCCGACAACAGCATTCACCATGCTGACCTTCTCATGGAGGTGAGCACCGAGCTCGCGGTGCCGGCCAAGATGACCGTGAAGGGCACCCTGTTCTTCGAGCCGTGGGACCAGCCGGTCCCGTGGCCGGCTGAGGTCGTCGCATCCGCCGAGGGCGGCGAGGCTTCTGAGGGCAGCGAGGCTGGCGAGGGTGCCTCTGAGGGCACCGAGGCCGGCGACGCGGCCGAGGGTAGCGAGGTCGGCGACGGCAGCGAGGCCGGTGAGGGTACCGAGGGCAGCGAGTCCGGCGAGTCGGGCGACGCCTCCGAGGGCGGTGAGTCCGGCGAGTCGGGTGACGCCTCCGAGGACGGCGAGTCCGGTGAGTCGGGCGACGCCTCCGAGGGTGGTCAGTCCGGCGACGGTGCCGGGGAGGAGGAGTCCGGCGAGGAGTCCGAGGGCAACGAGTAGCCTGCTTTACGCAGGTGGGGCCGTCCGGAGCAGCCTGATCTGCTCGGGACGGCCCCCTCGCATTGGTTTTCGCCCTGACGAAGCTACGGCCCAGCGGACCCGTCGACATTCACTGCGAACAGAGACTACGCGCCGGGGCGAGGGGACCTGCGGTGCGCCCCGGGGATGGGCTGAGGAGGCAGCCGTGCGCGGGCGGCAACGGCCGTCGCACGAGGAGGGCGGCTCCGGAGTGTTCCCGTGGAATGTGTCCGCCCTGCAGGTCAGGCCGCTCACGTGTTGAACTGTAACACCATGCTCTTCACCAGGAGGCTCCGGCGCATGCGCAGAGACCAACCCGATTCGCTCCCCCGCAAGGTGCTCTCCCTGGCCGCGGCGCGCGCAGACCATCTGGCTCACACGCTGGGCCCGAAGCTGCGGGAGTATCTGCAGGAAGATACGGTCGCCGAAGACGTGGCGTGGGGCCTGACGCGCTGCTTTCCCATCGAACTCTTCGACGAACTGGAGCCCGAGGTTCAGGAGCTCGCGACGGACTGGCTGGCCTTCGAGTTCGTTACCCACGCGGGCGATACCCTGGCGCAGCGTTTTGCCTTGAACGAGGCGCGGCTCTCCCCGGACGAGCGGGACACCCTCATCGACTGGAACGACGGGGCCGTCCCGGGCTTCTTCCGGGTGGACGCGGTCTCCGGCCGGGAGGCGAGGCTCACCCGCCTTCCCGACGATGCGTCCTTGGTGGCCCGGACGCTGGGCGCCACGGTCCGGCCGGGGAACCTGGTGATGAGCTGGCTCCTGCCCACGCGGCCGGTCTATCATCTCGGCATCCACGCGGTGGTGCTCGACGGGGATTGGACGGACGGGTTCCGGCACGTCCTCACGGTGGAGATGGACCTGCTCCGCCGGCAGCGGCCCGGCGCGACCTGGGACGAGCTGTATCGAACCTCGTGGCCGCGCATCATCTGGTATCTCCTGTTCCTGGCGAACGGCGAGGAAGCCCTGCGCATTCAGGCGCCCCCGGGCCCGGCGGTCCTGTGGGACGGCCGGTGGGTCGAGGGGGCCCCCGAGTGGTGGGAGCAGGCCGCCTACTGGGTCCGCACCTACGTGCAGCAGTATGCGCGCATCCCGGAGGAACCGGCGGCCGGAGCGGAACGGCTCTGGTGGGACGCAGCGCTGGCCCTCAGGCCGAAGCAGGCCCGGCCGGAAAGCTGGGCGGCCGGCGTGATCTACGCCTTCCGGCGGTTCGTCCTGGGCGATGGCACGGTCACCCAGGCGGAAGTGGCGGACCAGTGCGGCGTTCCGGTGTCCGCGGTGGGAAACCGCAGCCGGCAGGTGGTGAAGGCCCTGGCGGTGCAGCCCTTCGACCCCCGCTACGTGGACCTGCTGGCGCCTGACGTGCGCGTGCTGTGGGAGATGCACTGCCTGGCTTCGGTGGGCTCGGCTGGGCCGCTCACAGAGGCAGACGTGTTCAAGATGAGTCCGGAAAGCCTGCTCGCCCTTCACCGCATGCTGCGGGAGATGAGCCGCTACTTGCGGGACTGATCCTCGTTCCCCTCACCCGCCGGCTGAGTTGCCGGCGGGGTTTCAGTTTTCCGAGTCCCGGGGGCCGGCGGGGTGGCCCGGCGCGCGCCTGGCCCTGTCAGAGGTTGCGGGCGGTGCCGTCCGGCGCCGCGCTCTCCCAAACCGTACGGTGGAAGGCGTAGAACCGGTCCATGTACGTCTTGAGGAGGCACAGGGCGATCTCTTCCCAGAGCCGCACGTTGCCGAAGTTGTGGAATTCCAGCTCCTCCGCGGGGATGAGCAGCCGGTACCAGGAGGGGTCGTCCAGCACGGCCTGGATCGCCGGGGGGGCCACCATGAGGTTCTGGTAGCCACGCTCGGCCTTGTAGCGCTCCAGCTCGAAGTAGAGCCGGTCGCGGCTCAGGAACGCCAGGTGCTCCGGGCCCAGGTGGGCGACGTGGGGCCTTTCTTCCGCCTCGCCGCCGGCGAGCCCGCGCGACTTCATGGCCCGGATCTGCGGGTAGAGGTTGAGCTCCACAGGGCGCTGCCGGAGCTGCTCCCGGAACCGGTTCGGGGCGTCCCCGGGGCCGGCGAGCACGAGCCTGGGGCCGAACCGCCGGAAGGCGTCGGCCTGCACCGCCAGCCCCATCGCCACGGAGCCCGCGGGCGGCGGTTCCGGCCGATCGGGCCGGAGGCCGCCCCCGCCTCTGTCGAGCCCTTCCTCGGCCAGGAACTCCCGGAACTGCGCCATGTAGTCGGCGCGGATGCCGAAGATGCTGAGCGTCTCCAGGATGTCGAGGTGCCGGGGAACGGCGACCCCCTCGGGAAGCGGGGCGTGGGCGCTGCGCTTCAGGGAGTCGCCGTAACCCCGGAGGCGCACGCCCCGGCCGAAGAGCTGGATGACCTGCGCCCCCTCTGAACGGCCCACGTTCAGCAGCCCCATGGTGCTCACCCGCCAGCTGTTCCAGCCCTCGGTGAACTTCCGGGCCCCGATGAGCACGTGGATGCTGGAGTCCGGCGTGTTGATGGCGTGGAAGAGCGAGCCGGTGAAGAGGGCCTCGGACACGTCCAGGCCGTGTTCCGCACAGAGCCGGCACAGCCTGGCCGGGTCGCCCACGTGGATCAGGCCGAACGGCGGGTTCTCGCCCACCCGCAGGGCGATCTCCCCGGCGGCGCTCCGCAGGTTCTCCAGCCGCAGCGCTCCGCTGCCGGGGGCGTGGAAGAGCAGGGCGAGCGTCTCCCGGTAGAGCGCCTCCGGCGAGAGGCCCGTCTCATCCAGGTAGCCGAACCGGCCCTCGCACAGGTTGCGTCCATCCGCCGCCACCAGGCCCTCTTCCAGCAGGCGGCGGATCCGTGCGGCGCTGCCGCGGGCGTCCGTCAGGTACCGCTCCAGGAAGAGGAGGATCTCCACGATATCCGTGGCCTCCCGCGTGGAGAGCCCCCGGGTCACGCTGCTGCCCACGAACACCCAGAGGGGCTTTTCGATGTGGAAGGGACTGAACTCCGCCCTCCGGTCCCGGAAGAGCCGCAGCTTCTGAAAGAAGTCCAGCAGCCCGGCCGTGAGGTAGAGGTCCAGCTGCGTCCGCTCCGTGGCCGAGTCGAGGTTGAAGATCAGGTACTCCTTGCCGAAGCCGTCC
>ENA-UPSB01001209-UPSB01001209.1-bioreactor-metagenome-genome-assembly--contig:-NODE-1209-length-31979-cov-5.600081_pt1 | contig 31979 bp, 28 predicted proteins | sample MGYA00238182_ERZ773286 | MGnify/ENA primary metagenome ERZ773286 (study PRJEB29026, sample SAMN07631240) | bioreactor metagenome | isolation source: Switchgrass digestor | place: USA: Dartmouth...
AGGTGCTGGTGGTCGGCGGCGGCGACTCGGCCATGGAGGAGGCCAACTTCCTCACGCGCTTTGCCGACGTCACCGTGGTCCACCGGCGCAACGAGCTCAGGGCCTCCAAGATCATGCAGGAGCGGGCGCGGGCGAACCCGAAGATTAGCTGGGTGCTGAACGCCGTTCCCGTCGAGGTCATCGCGGACGAGCGCGGTTTCAAGGCCCTGAAGGTGCGCGACAAGGAGACCGGCGAGGAGCGGCTGCTGGAGGCCGACGGCATGTTCGTAGCCATCGGCCACAAGCCCAACACCGACTTCCTGCGGGGCCAGATCGATATGGACGAGGTCGGCTACGTGAAGACGGTTCCCGGCACCGCCCAGACCAACGTCCCGGGCGTGTTCGCCTGCGGCGACGTGCAGGACTCCCGCTACCGCCAGGCGATCACGGCCGCCGGGTCGGGCTGCATGGCGGCGCTGGACTGCGAGCGGTTCCTGGAGGCGGTGGCTGCGGAGGAGCGGTCGCAGTCCCTGAGCAAGTAACGGCGCCGGCCCGGCCGGGCGGGCCGGCGGGAAGGAGGGCGCCGTGAAGCACTACATCATCGGAACCGCGGGACACGTCGACCACGGAAAGAGCGCCCTGATCCGGGCACTGACCGGCGTGGAGACCGACCGCCTCCCCGAGGAGCGCGAGCGGGGCATCTCCATCGACATCGGCTTTGCCCGGTTCCCCCTGCCCAGCGGCCGCCGGGCGGCGGTCATCGACGTTCCCGGCCACGAGAAGTTCGTGCGGAACATGCTGGCGGGCATTACCGGCATCGACGCCGTCATCCTGGTGGTGGCGGCGGACGAAGGGGTGATGCCCCAGACCCGCGAGCACCTGGACATCCTGCGGCTTCTGGAGATCAAGAAGGGGCTCATCGCCATCACCAAGATCGACCTGGTCGACGGGGAGATGCTGGAACTGGTCGAGGCGGACGTGGCGGAGGCCGTCGCCGGCACCTTCCTGGAGGGCGCGCCGGTCTGCCGGGTCTCCTCCGTCACGGGGGAGGGGCTCGACCACCTGCTCCGGACCGTGGACCAGCTGCTGGAGGAGACGGAGCCCAAGGACACGATGGCCTTCGCACGGCTGCCCATCGACCGCGCCTTCGTGCGGCCGGGCTTCGGCACGGTCGTCACCGGCACGCTGGTGGGCGGCACGATCCGCCAGGGCGATCGGCTGGAGCTCCTGCCGCTGGGGCTCGACGTGCGCGTGCGCGGCCTGCAGGTGCACGGCGAACCGGTGGAGCAGGCCCGGGCCGGCCAGCGGGTGGCCGTGAACCTCGCCGGCATCGAGCGGTCGGATGTGAAGCGGGGCCACGTGCTCTGTGCCCCCGGGGCGCTGCGGCCCACCTCGAGCTTCGCCGGGCGGCTCCACCTGCTGGAGTCCTGGCCGAAGGAGCTGAAGCACGGGGAGCGGGTGCACCTGCATACCGGGACTAGCGAGGTGCTCGCCCGGGTGCTCCTGCTGGAGGGCGAGACGATGCAGCCCGGCAGCTCCGCCTTCGTTCAGCTGAAGCTGGAGGAGCCCGTCGTCGTCGGACGGGGAGACCGGTACATCATCCGCTCCTACTCGCCCGTGCACACCATCGGCGGCGGCAAGGTCATCGAGCCGCACGCCGCCTACAAGCGGTCGCAGGCGAAGAAAGCGATTGCCGAGCTCGAGGCCAAGGAGTCGGGCGGCACCGGCGGCGTCATCGCCGAGACCCTGCTCCAGTCGGGCCTGACCCCGCTGGGCCTCGGCGAGCTGGCGAAGCGGACGGGCGTGCCGGCCGAGACGCTCCGCGCCGAGCTTCCCGGCCTGGGCGCCGACGTGCGGGAGATCGAGGGCGGGCTCTGGATCCACCGCCGCGGGTTCGGCCGGTTCTGCGAGGCGGTGCGCGCCGAGCTGGAGGCGTTTTATGCCCGTTACCCGCTCCGGTCGGGGCTGGGCAAGGAGGAGCTCCGCCGGAAGCTCGGACTCGGCGGCAAGGAGTTCGCAGCCCTGCTGAGCGCCGCCGAGGCGGAGGGCGAACTGAGCGTGCAGCGGGACCGGGTGGCGCTTCCGGGCCGTACGCCTGCGCTCAGCGGAGGGCAGGCGAAGCTGGTCGAGCGGCTGCGCGCGGCCATCGCCGGGGCGGGCTTCAGCCCGCTGTCGGTGGCGGAGCTGAAGCAGCAGGTGCCGGGCGGGGACACCGAGGAAGTCATCATCTACCTGCTCGAACACGGCGAGGCCGTGCGCGTGGGCGACGACCTCATCCTGGACACCGCCGCCATGCAGGAGGCGGTTCGGCGCACGCGGGAGCATCTGAAGCAGCACGGGAAGATCACGGTGGCTGAGTTTCGCGACCTCCTGGGTACCTCGCGCAAGTACGCACTGCCCATGCTGGAATGGATGGATGAGCAGCGCATCACCCGCCGCGCGGGAGAGGAGCGGGTGCCCGGCCCGCAGGCCTGACGACAGTTACGATATTGATGAACCAGGTGCGCCCTTAGGGATTGTTGCGCGCATCCCACCCGTCCGGCAGGAGTGGCTACCTTGCTGCCGAAATATGTAATAATAATCAACCTGTGGCGGGAGATGATCCCATGCGGCAGGCCGGACGGGTCCTGGTGGTGAATCCATCGCTGCTGGAAAGGCAGCGCATCGCCAACGTGCTCGAGGCCGTGGGCTACGGGGTGGCGCACGCGTCCAGTCTGAGCGAGGCTGTTCAGGTGCTCACTGAGGCGGCCCCGCGCAGCATCGCGGCCGTACTCACGGAGCTGGAGTTTGCCGACGGCGCGGTCGATGACCTGATCCGTCAGATGCGCAGCGACCCGGCCTGGGTGTATACGCCCGTCGTCGTCCTGGCCCCCGCTCAGCCCATTCCCCGGTTGATCGAGCTGGTGAGCGCCGGGGTGAGCACCGTGGTCAGCAAGCCGTTCTCCTCTCAGGTGCTGCTGCGCAGGCTCAACGACTGCCTGACGGAGGCCCGGGAGCGGGGCGACGGCACGGAGTCGCGGGCGTGGAGCCTCGCCGAGTACCTGCGGCGGGAGTTCAGGCGGGCCGAGATCGGCGGCTTCCAGGTGACGCTGATGATGGTCCGGGTGCCGGCCGGCGTGCCCGAACACCGGGTGCCCGGCCTGGTGGACGCGGCCGCCCGCAGCCTGCGGGAGTCCGACCTCGCCGTGCGCATCGGGCCGCGGCTCGTCGCGGTGGTGCTGCCCGAGACCGGCGCTTCCGGCGGCGCCGCGGTGAGCCGGCGGCTGGAGGCACTCTACCCGATCCCCTTCACCACGGGCGTGGCGGTCTATCCCGACGAGGCGACCGATCCCGAGGTGCTGATCCGGCTCGCCCGAGAAAGGGCGGAGTCGGCGGTGTCAGCGGTGTGACCGGGGCGGCGGCAGCCGCCCCTTTGTGATGAAACAACGCCGGGAGGCGAACCGTCTAAGGTGTGTATCTCACGAATCAATGAACTCCTGGCAGGAAGGTGAGCCAATGTCCTTTCCTTCGAAGCAAGTCCGCCTGACCCTGCTGGCCCTGATATCGGCGCTGGCGGTCGGCTGCAACCCCGGCGCGCAGGCGCCGGCTCCCAACCCGGCCAGTGACCCCGCCGTGGAGTCGCCGGCTCCGACGGAGAACGAGCCCGAGTCGGAGTCCGATCCGGGACCGGGGGAGGGGCCCGTCACGAGTGAACCTGCGTCACCGGCGCCCGTCGGCAAGGGGGGCGGTGAGGTGAAGCTGGTCGAGAACCCCGAGGCCATCGACGTGCTGGTGAACAAGCAGAATGCGCTGTCGCCGGACTACGTGCCGCCGGACCTGGTGGAGCCGAAGGTGCGGTTCATCTTCGATGAGTGGCACGAGCGGCGGATGATGCGGGCCGAGGCCGCCGCCGCCCTCGAGGAGATGTTCGCCGCGGCCGAGGAGGACGGCATTTACCTGGCCGGCGTTTCGGGCTACCGCTCGTACGGGTACCAGGAGCAGCTCTTCAACACCTACGTCAGCATCGACGGCCTGGAGACGGCGGAGCGGTACAGCGCCCGGCCCGGCCAGAGCGAGCACCAGACCGGCCTGGCCATGGACATCTCGGGCAGCACCGGCGAGTGCGCCGCCGACGACTGCTTCGCCGGCACCCCCGAGGCCGAGTGGCTGGCCGCGCACGCCCACGAGTTCGGGTTCATCATCCGGTATCCCGAGGGCAAGGAGGACATCACCGGCTACATGTACGAGCCCTGGCACGTGCGCTACCTGGGCCGGGATCTGGCCCGCAATGTCTACGAGTCCGGCCTGACCTACGAGGAGTACCTGGAGCGGAACCGGTAGCTTCAGCCTTTTCAGCCGCCCATCCCCCCGGCCCGGGCCGCGGGAATGGGCGGTCTTGTTGTGGCGGGGTCTGGCAAGATCTGGTCATCGCCACTGGTAATTGTTGGGCACGGCAGGAACTGGCGACGAGCCGATTGAAGACATTGCCCATCACCTTTGACACTTGAAGGGGATGATGGGTGGGGCTGTCAGCCTGAAGCCTGCCCCCGACATAACAGCAGATGGAGGCGGATCAGACGATGCATCGTTCCCGGATGCGGCGGCTGCTGGCGGCCCTGGCGCTCGCAGCCTGCCTGGGCACGGTCCCCCTGCCTGCCGGCGCCGCGGGCTACAAGGTGGTCAGCAACGGAGTCGTGTTGGCGGACATACCCGCCGAGATGGTGGAGGGCCAGCTCATGACTGCGGTGCGCCCCTTTGCCGAGAGCCTCGGCTACAAGGTGAGCTACGACAGCCAGAGCAAGATGATCACCGTCTACAAACCCGGCTACTGGCTGACCATGTGGATCGGGACCCACCTGGCCTTCCAGAACGACCGGCAGGTGTGGGCACCGGTGAAGCCGTACCTGAAGAACGGCCAGTCGATGGTTCCGGCCTGGTGGCTGGCCGTCCGCCTTGGCGCCCAGGTCTCCTACGCCAACTCGACCCTCACCGTGAGCAACGGCTACAGCACGCCGCAGCCGGCGTCAGGCACCAACCCGAACCCCCGCCCCGACTCTCCCTTCGCGGATCCTACGTACGTCTTCCCGTTCCCGCAGGGCGCGACCTACTACGGCTACTCCGACACGATGGGCGCCTCCCGCTACTGGGACGGCACGACCTTCGGCCATGAGGGCACCGACATCCCCGCCCCCTACGGTACCCCCATCGTCGCCGTGGCCTCCGGGAAGATCGTCCGCTACGGCTGGAACACCCTGGGCGGTTACCGGATCACCATTGAGCTGGACGATCACCCCGGCTACTACTTCTATTACGCCCACCTGAGCCGCTACGCGCCGGGCCTCTACGAAGGGGCGAAGGTGAAGAAGGGGCAGCTCCTGGGCTACGTGGGCAGCACGGGCGAGGGGCCCGAGGGCACCTACGGCAAGTTCGTGGACCACCTCCACTTCGGCATCTACGACAGCAACTGGAAGCCCATCAACTCCTACCCGCTCCTGAAGTACTGGGAGGGGAACAAGGTCAGGCTATAATGCTTCGTGTGCGAAAGGCCTCGCCGCAACGGCGGGGCCTTTCGCGCGTCTGCACGGCCGCCCGGAGCCCGGTGGTGGCGGAGGCGCGCACGCCACAGGGCGAAGGAGGTGGGGCGTCTCTTCCCGAAGTGGTTGCGGGAGACTAGCGCAGGAGGGGATGAACCGCATGATCCTGGTGAGCGCGTGCCTGGTGGGCTGCCGCTGCCGCTACGACCAGGGATCCAAGCCGTGCGACGCCGTCATCGCGCTGATCCGGGAGGGGAAGGCGTTGCCCGTCTGCCCCGAGCAGATGGGCGGCCTGCCCACGCCGAGGCTGCCCGCGGAGATCATCGGCGGCGACGGCGGCGACGTGCTGGACGGCCGCGCCCGGGTGGTGAACCGCGCCGGCGAGGACGTGACGGAGCAGTTCCTGGCCGGCGCCCGGGAGGCCCTGCACATGGCGCAGGCGGCCGGGGCGACGGTGGCGGTGCTGAAGGAGCGCAGCCCTTCGTGCGGCAGCGGGGCGATTTACGACGGCACCTTCAGCGGCGCGGTCCGCCCCGGCGCCGGGGTGACCGCCGCCCTGCTCCGGCGGCACGGCCTCACGGTCTTCTCCGAGGAGAATTGGCCGGCGCACACAGGAGATGGCCGGACCTGACGGCGAATCTACCAGGGCAACATCTGGAAAGAAGGGGCGACCGCGCGTTGGACATCACCCAACACTTGGCTGAACTGACCCGGCTCAGCAACATCACCGGGCGGGAGCGGGCGGTGGCGGAGTACCTGCTGCGGGCCTGGGCCCCGCTGGTGGACGAGGCGCACCTGGACCGCCTGGGCAGCTACGTCGGGCTGAAGCGGGGCGAGGGCCCGGAGCCGCGCCTGCGCGTGATGGCCGCCGCCCACATCGACTCCATCGGCGGCGTGGTGACCGGCATCGAGCCCGGCGGCTTCATTCGTTTCTCCCCCGTGGGCGGGGTGGACCGGCGCCTCCTGATGGCGCAGGAGATGGAAGTGCACGGCCGCCGGGTGATCCCCGGCGTGGTGGGTTCGAAGCCGCCGCACGTGACCAGCCCGGAGGAGCGGAAGCGGCTGGTGCCGGTGGATGAGCTCTACATCGACACCGGCCTCCCGGAGGCCGAAGTGCGGGACCTCGTGCAGATCGGCGACCCGGTGCTTTACCGCTACCAGTTCCGGATCCTGCAGAACGGGCGCATCTCCAGCCGCTACCTGGACAACCGGGCCGGCCAGGCCGCCCTGACCGTGGCCCTGCAGGAACTGCAGGGGCTGCGCCATGCCGCCGACTTCTACGCCGTGGGCACGGTGGGCGAGGAGTTCGGCGCCTATCCCGGCGGGATGGCGGCGGCCTACGCCATCCAGCCCGATATCGCCATCGCCGTCGACGTCACCTTTGCCCGCCACCCCGGCAGCGAGAAGGACACCTTCCCGCTGGGCGGCGGCCCCACCATCGGCGTCGGGCCCAGCTGCACGCCAGGGCTCGTCAAGCTGATGCGGAAGGTTGCCGAGGACGCCGGCATCGACATCCAGCTCGAGGTCATGTCCGGCCCCTCCGGCACCGACGCCTGGGGCATGCAGGTGGTGCGGGGCGGGGCGGCCACCGGCATCCTTTCGATCCCGCTCCGGTACATGCACACGCCGGTGGAGCTGGTCGACCTGGCCGACATCCGGCAGGCCGGCCGGCTGCTGGCGCACGTGGTGGCGCGAATCGATCAGGCCTTTGTGGAGGAGTTGCGATGCTTCTAGAGCGGCTGTCCAACGCCTGCGGCGTGTCGGGCGACGAGAGCGCGGTGCGCGCCCTCCTGAAGGAGGTCCTGGCGCCGCGGGTTGACGAGATGTGGTCCGATCCTATGGGCAACCTGATCGTCCGCAAGGGATCGGGACCCGTGCGGGTCATGCTGGATGCCCACATGGACGAGGTGGGCTTCCTGGTCGGGGAGATCACTGACGACGGGTACCTTTCGCTGCGCAAGGTGGGCGGGCTGGACGACCGGGTGCTGCCCGGCCGGCAGGTCTGGGTGACCCACCGGCGCATCCCCGGCGTGATCGGCGTCAAGGCCTGGCACCTGTGCAGCGACGAGGAGCGGAAGAAGGTCGTCCCGTTCGACGAGATGTACGTCGACCTGGGCTGCCGCTCCCGGGCGGAGGTGGAGGCGCTGGGCATCGAGCTGGGCGACCCGGTCTACTTCGCCACCGAGTTCGAGCTGCTGGGCGAACGGGTGGCCAAGGGCAAGGCGCTGGACGACCGGGTGGGCTGCACGGTGGTCGCCCGGGTGCTGCTGGAGTACGACTTCCCGGGCATCACCCTGCTGGGTGCCTTCACGACCCAGGAGGAGGTGGGCCTGAGGGGGGCGAAGGTGGCGGCCTTCCACCTGAACCCCGACGTCGCCCTGGCCCTGGAGGGGACCGGGTCGGCCAACGTGGCCGGCGTCGACCCCTTCCACACGATCACCAACATGGGCGAGGGACCGGTGATTTCCCTGATGGACGCGGCCGGAATCCCCCACAGGCGGGTGCAGGAAGAGCTGGTGCGGCTGGCCCGGGAGCACGGGATCCGGCACCAGTTCCGCCGCCTGACCTCGGGCGGCACCGACGCCGGCGTCATCGCCCGGGCGCGGGAGGGCGTGCCGGTCTGCACCATCTCGGTTCCCTGCCGTTACATCCATACCAACGCCGCCCTCTGCCACCTGGACGACGTGGACGGCGCGGTGCAGTTGGTCCGGCGGTTCCTGGAAAGCGTGGAGAAGGGGGAGTTCCGCCCATGAGCGAGAAGCTGCGTGAACGGGTGCGGGAGCTGGCCGCACTGTGGGGCCCCTCGGGACGGGAGCACAAGGTGCGCGACGCCCTGCAGGCGCGGGTCGCGCCCTTCGTCGACGAGGTGCGCACCGACGGGTTCGGCAACCTGCTGGCCGTGCGGAAGGGGAAGGAGGGCGGCCGCCGGGTGCTGCTTGCCGCCCACATGGATACGCCGGGGGCCATCGCCCTCAACGTGAGCGAGAAGGGGCTCATCTACCTCGCCCCGGTGGGCGGGCTGAAGGCCCACCAGGTGGTGGGGCAGCGGGTCGTGTGGGGCAGCGGCGCCGTGGGCGTGCTGCAGTATGAGCACGCCGACGAGCCGAAGGAGCTCAGCTTCAAGAAGGTTTTCTGCGACATCGGCGCCTCGTCGAAGGACCAGGCCCTGGAGCGGGTGCGCCTGGGCGACATGTGCACCCTGGCCGGGCAGGTTGAGTTCTGGGGCGACCTGGCGGTAGGCCCCGGCCTGGACAACCGGCTGGGCTGCGCGGTGCTGCTGGAGGTGGCCGAGCGGCTGAAGGACAGCCCGCACACGGTGCTGTTCGCCTTCACCTCCCAGGGCGAGGTGGCCCCGCGGGGGGCCTCGGTGGCAGCCTTCGGCGCCGAGCCCGACCTGGCCGTACTGGTGGACTCGGCCCTGAGCGGCGACCAGCCCGGCGCCCGGCAGGTGGCCACGCGCCTGGGCGGCGGGCCGGCCCTGCGGCTGAAGGACTCCGGTTTCGTGGCGCACCACCTGTTGTCCGAGAAGCTCTTCGCCGTCGCCGGGGCCGAGGCGATTCCGCTGCAGCGCTGCGTGAGCCCCACGGGCAGCGAGGGTTGGACGGTGCACTCGGCCGGCCCCGGGGTGCCCACGGCGGTGATCGACATCCCCGTGCGGTACCAGGGCACCGGCGGGGAGATGGCGGACATCCGGGATGCGGAAGGCGCGGCGGACCTGCTGCTGAGGTTGCTCGGCCGGCCGCTGGATCTGGATGAGAGGGAAGTTGAATAGGATGCGAATGGACACCCGGCGGGGTCTTCCGCCGGGTGCTTCTTGATGGATAAGGTCGCCTATGGTCGTCCCTGGATCGCAACTGTTTAGCTCAGAGCCGAAAGACTATAATGATGCTCATGTAGTATTTTCTAAGGATTTTACGGCAGCGGCCTTGAAAAAGTTAGGAATAGGTGTCAAATACTGCTTGAGATGCGCGAGATACCAGAAGTGGCGACACTCTATGCGAGTAATTACTTTTGATTATCTGCTTATTAGTGGATTCAGAGCGAATGCATAGAGACGTCCGCCACTCCCATCATCCCTGCGTGGTGTCTCCAGTCTTTTCTTATTTCGGGTCACCACGTTCCGGTGCCGCGCCGTGAGCTGGTTTTCGGGCAGAGGCCTCGCCCGTGCATTGATGCTAACAACTTGCACCATACCCTGGAGGAGGTTCAGTATGCGCTGGACAAAGCGGCTCAGCGTCTTCGCCAAGATCCTGGCGTCGCCGCTGCTCGTGCTGATTCTTCTGAGCGTTGTCGGTACGTTCGCAAGCATCGCGATGAATCGGGTTGCCACTTCGGTGGACGAGCTGGCGAGGCGCGCCACACTGCTGCAGGGCAGTCTGCGGGTTCAGACCGAGCTCTACAAGGAGATGGCCCACATCCGCAACTACATGCTGTTCCAGGACGAGACCTCCCTGACAACCGTCAAGGACGCCCAGGAGACCGTCTATGCGACGCTGGATGAACTGCTCGCGAACACCTCAACGGAGGAGACCGTTCAGCGGCTCAACCTGATCAAGAGGAATCAGGAAGAGTATGCGGCTCTCCAGGAGCAGCTTGCGGATCTGGCGCGCAGGGATGACCTGTCGTCGGCTTCTTCGCTGCTGAGGACGCAGGCCACTCCTCTGATGCAGGCGATGCAGGAGGCGGCGGAGTGGGTGGCTGACAGGGAGGTCCAGCTCGACGCCCAGTCGCGCGAGGATCTCCGGTCCCTGGCGCAGCAGATGCGGTTCATCATCATCGTGACCGTGGTCGTGGCGGTGCTCGGCGGCGTTCTCCTGTCGGTCGTGGTGGCGCGGGCCATCGTGAAGCCCGTCCAGCTCCTCGCGGCGACGGCCACGCGGATGGCCGACGGCGACCTTACCGTCAGCGAAGTCCCTGTCACGTCGAGCGACGAGGTGGGCCGGACGACGCAGGCGTTCAACGAGATGCTCGTCCGCCTGCGTGAGATCATGAGGCAGATCAGCGCCGCGTCGGAGTCGGTCATGACGGCGTCTCAGCAACTGTCGGCCGCCGCTGCGCAGGCGGCGGACGCCGCCACGGATACCTCCAAGGCGATCGGTCAGGTGGCGGCCAGCAGCTCCGAACAGGCTTCCAGCACCGCCCAGGCGAGCAGGCTGGTCGAAGAGCTTCGTGACGCGATCGATCAGATCGCCTCCGGCGCCAGCAGGTCGGCCAGCGAGGTTCAGGAGGCGGCGGTCCGCCAGCAAGAGACGGCCCGGGAGCTCGACGAGATGATCGACATCGCCGCGACCACCGCCAAGGTCGCCGCACAGACAGAGCAACGCGCAGAGGCTGCGGCCACCGTGGTGGAGCGGGCCCTGAAGGAGATCGAGCAGGTGGGTGTGGTGGTGGGGCAGTCCGCCGACCGCATTCAGGAACTTGACCGGCTGTCGGAGCAGGTAGGCTCCATCACCGACGTGATCTCCAGCATCGCCGATCAGACCAACCTGCTGGCCCTGAACGCCGCCATCGAGGCGGCCCGGGCAGGCGAGCACGGCCGCGGGTTCGCCGTGGTGGCGGACGAGGTGCGCAAGCTGGCCGAGCAGTCGGCGGCGTCGGCCCGCGAGATCGCGGATCTGATCCGCAGCATCCAGACCGGCACCGCTGATGCCGTCAAGTCGATGAACCTGGCGACGGAGCGCCTGGCTGCCACCAACGAGCTGGCCGTTGAGGCCGGCACGGCGCTGGGTGACATCCTGGGCGCGGTGAAACAGGCCGCGGAAGAGGTCGGACGCATCGCCGGGAAGGTCGAGAAGGTCAAGGAGCACGCCGCCGCGGCATCACAGACCTTCAACAACGTGGCGGCGATGACGGAGGAGAACACGGCCGCAACCGAGGAGATGGCGGCCAGCGTGTCGGAAGTGGCGAGCGCGGTGACCCGCATCGCCGCGCTGTCGGAGGAGAACGCGTCGTCCTCCGAGGAAGTGTCGGCTTCCGTGGAGGAACTGACGGCCTCCGCGGAGCAGGTGGCGGCGTCGGCCCGGAGCCTCGCGCAGACGGCCTCTCAGCTGAAGGACCAGGTCGGACGGTTCCGCCTGTAGACCGCCGCACGGAGGAGGTAGGGGCATGTCGGTGTCGGAGCAGTCTTTGTCCGCCGAAGAGCAGTACGTGGTGTTCCGCCTTGCCGCCGAGCACTATGGCTTACCGATACGGTCTGTCCGGGAGATCATCGTGCTCGGGACAGTCACTCGCCTGCCCCACATGGAGAGCTACATGGAGGGGATCGTGAACCTGCGGGGGCGCATCGTTCCCGTCATCAATCTCCGGCGGAAGCTGGGCCTTTCAGACGACGGCACGGGGGCGGCGGGCCGGACGATCGTGACCGAACTGTGCGGCCTGGAGGTCGGACTGGTCGTGGACGACGTGGTCGGGGTCGTGCGGATCGACTCCGGCTCGGTTCAGGCCGCGCCGCAGATGATCGCGGCCGATCGGAGGGTCCTGACCGGGATCGCGCATATCAAGGACCGACTGGTCATTCTCCTCGATCCCGAGGTGATCCTGGAGCAGCAGGAACTGGAGGCGGTCGCGTCCGGGCTGTAGCGCCCCGGCTTGGCTGCAGCCGGGCTACCTCCCGGGGCGGCCGCGCCTGGCTCGATATGATATGCGCACGGGCACCCGGCGGGACTTCCGCCGGGTGCTCGCACTCTGGCGTCCTCGGCCCAGGGGCTGGCGCAAACGGTGACCGAGCGGCAGGCGCAGGTCGGGCGGTTCCCGCTGCAGGGCGACGCGGTCTTGGGGGCCGGGCGGCTCAGCCGACCGGCCCCTCGTTATGGTGAGGTGGGATTGACGCTACCTCCTCAGAGGGGCTACACTTCAGGCGTGGGCAGTTACCTCTGAATGGGGAGTAACGGAAGATGCAGGACAAAGAGCTGACGCTGGTGGAGCACCTGACGGAGCTGCGGAATCGCATCATCAAGTCGCTGATCGCAATCGCAGTGGCGTTCTTCGTAGCCGTATTCGTGTCGCAGCCCATCTTCAAGGCCATCATGGACCAGGCGAAGGCCGACGGCGTGGAACTGATCCAGTACGCCTTCGGCGACACGTTCCTTACCCAGATCAAGCTGGCGCTGATCCTGGCGCTGGTGTTGGCTTTCCCCGTGGTGCTCTATCAGGCGATTGCCTTCGTGCTGCCAGCGCTGAAGCCAGAGGAGAAGCGGATACTGTTTCTTGGCCTGCCGTTCGCCACGGGGCTCTTTCTGGCGGGGTGGGTGTTCGGCTGGTTCATCGTGGTGCCCATCACGAAGCAGTTCTTCCGGTCCATGGCCCAGGCTGCGGAGGTGGCGGTGGCGATCACGCCGAGCAACTACATCTCCTTCGTCCTGGGGATCTGCAACCCGCTCGGCCTCGCCTTCGAGCTGCCGCTGGTAGTGCTGATCCTCGCGCGAATCGGGCTGGTGACGCACCAGCTTCTGAGCCGGGTGCGCAAGTACGCCTTCCTGGCCCTCATGATCCTCGCGGCCGTACTCTCCCCGCCCGACGTGATCTCCATGATCATCTTCCTGGTGCCGCTCTACGGGCTCTACGAGTTCTCGATCCTCCTCGCCCGGTTTGCGGAGCCGAAGAACCGCTAGGTGCGACGGTCCGTTGCTCAAAAAAGCTGCATGACCATTGGCGCAGGTGTGACGATGCACGATGGAGGGATGGCAGATGGAGTTCAGCCAGTGGACGAAGCAGCTGATCGGCGGCGAGTGGCGTGAAGGCAGCAGCGAGCGTGTCTACACCGACAGGAACCCGTTCAACGACGAACCGCTCCTCTCGATCCGTCTGGCGACGCGCGCGGACCTGGACGCGGCCTATCGCGCGGCCCAGGCGGCGCAGCGGGAGTGGCAACACGTCAGCCCCTTCGAAAGGTCGGCCATGATGGAACGGGCGACGGAGGTCTTCCTCCGGCACCGTGACGACATCATCACCACCCTTCAGGTGGAGACCGGCAGCACGTACCTGAAGGCCTGCATCGAGTTCGACTCCATCATCGGCATGATGAAACAGGCCGCGACCTACCCGCACCGGATGCAGGGTCAGATTGTGCCTTCCATCATACCGGGCAAGGAGAATCGGATTTTCCGCGTCCCGGTGGGGGTTGTTGGCGTGATCGGCCCCTTCAACTTCCCCATGTTCCTGGCGATGCGGGCGGTGGCGCCTGCGCTGGCCTGCGGCAACGGCGTGGTGCTGAAGCCGGCCACGGAGACGCTGGTCGCCGGCGGCCTGCTGATCGGCAAGCTGTTTGAGGAGGCCGGCTTCCCGCCCGGGCTGCTGAACGTGGTGGTGGGCAGCGGCTCCGAGATCGGCGATGCGTTCGTCGAGCACCCGGTGCCCGGCGTCATCGCCTTCACCGGCTCCACCGAGGTGGGCCGGCGCGTCGGCGAGATCTGCGGCCGGACGCTGAAGCGGATGGCCCTGGAGCTGGGCGGCAACAACGTCATGATCGTGCTGGAGGACGCCGATGTGGACAAGGCCGCCCACGCCGCGGCCTTCGGCAAGTTCCTGCACCAGGGGCAGATCTGCATGGCGCTGAACCGCATCATCGTGCACCGCAAGCTCTACGAGCCCTTCCTCGAGGCGTTCAAGGGGTACGCCAGCCGGGTGAAGGTGGGCGACCCGCGGGAGCAGGACACGGTGGTCGGCCCGCTGATCAACCGGAAGCAGGTGGACCGCATCCTCGACCTGATCCGCCGGAGCGTGGAACAGGGCGCCCGGGTGGTGCTCGAGGGCAAGGTAGAGGGGAACCTGATGAGCCCCTACATCCTGGCGGACGTGCGGAACGACATGCCCATCGCCCGCGAGGAGATCTTCGGCCCGGTGGCGGCGGTCATCCCCGTGGAGAGCGAGGCCGAGGCCATCCAGGTGGCCAACGACACGGAGTACGGGCTGAGCGGTTCCGTGCATACCGGCTGTCTGGAACACGGGGTCGAGGTCGCCCTGCAGATGGAGACGGGCATGGTCCACGTGAACGACCAGAGCGTGAACGACGAGCCGCTCATCGCCTTCGGCGGCGAGAAGGCTTCGGGCATCGGCCGCTACGGCGGCGAGTGGGCCCTGCACGAGTTCACGACGGTGAAGTGGGTGTCGGTGCAGCTCAAGGATCGGGTGTACCCCTTCTGAGTTGTGGGCTGTGGGCTGTGGGCGGTGAGCGGTGAGCCGTGGGCGGTGAGCAGCGAGCAGCGAGCAGGGAGAAGTGAGCAGTGAGCGCTGCACGCTACACGCTACACGCTGCGTGCTGCACGCTGTGCGCGGCACGTTGCACAGTGGCGCCGCCGGCGCATCGCTCCGTCACGGCGCTGGGGGCCGGCCTGAGAGCCCTGGCTGGGGATACGCCAGGTGAAACCGTGGACCGGTATGAGCGCTTACCGGTCCATGGTTTCCTGTTTTGGGATCCTGACCCCGATCAGGGGGGTTCGCTGGCCGCAAGGCGATGCTGGTTGACGCCCATCTGACCGAATGCAACAGGACCGACTCAGTCTCCAAGCGGTGTGTCCGGCAAGTGCTGCATGAGAGCTTCGGTGAACTGGTAGATCGTCTGGGTTTGGGGCATCTCCGTCACGGTGTAGACCAACTGCGGTTCATCGAACTGTATGATCCAGTGCGGGCTGCACTCCGGGCAGACGCCGGTTTCCGATAGCATCTTGCTATCCATCCATGCCGTTCGTAACATCCGCCTGCCCGTTATCCCCTCCGCGAAGGCAGCATCAACGATCATGAGGGAGTCGGGTTGATCAGACGCAAACAAGGACACCGCTCCGTTGCCCGAGTTGGCGCCTTCACCGCGGACCTTTTCGCCTGTCCAGATGGGGGGACGGAGGCAATCTGCTCCTGCGCTATCCGAACACCCTGCTGCGTTGCTCAGCAGCACAGCAATGACACCCAACGCCCAGAATCGGTACCGTGAACCCATAGTCGGCCTCACATCCATGTGTGGAGATTGCTGCTCACAATGGCACAATCGCAGAGCACGATCCCATTTCGTCAAGATGATCTGGCGCTTTTTTCTGTCATGTAAGTTCTGGGGCATCCCCGGGTATCACGGGCGATCAGGTGCCGCGGAACGAGAACACCCTGAAGCAGCAGGCCGGCCAGCGGTGCCGGGGAAAGGTCACCGCAGGGGAGTGGGCCGCGTGCGGTCCGGTACGGCCCCCGTCTCACTTCTCGCCACTCACGACTCCCTGCTCGGTCGGACGGTGTCCATCCGCACAACCGCAGCCTTGACTTCCATCCCTCCAACCCCTACACTGATTACGAAATCTGTTGCCACAGGCGGAGGTACACAACTGTGAAGAGGACGACCGCTTTCTAAGCTGAATACGGCGCCTGTGCCACCGGTCGCTCGGTCGGGGGGTCGGGCGCGGCTTGAAGCGGTCCCGTCACGGTGACGCCTGCCGGCGTCTGCATTGCACCTGGAGTTCCATCGCGGAGACCAGGACCACGGGAGGGCCCGTGGTCCTGTTTTTTTCGTGTCCGTGTACGGGGCCGCCCCGACGATCACGGAGGAGGCGGTACGCGTTGATGACACTGCAGGTCCGCAACCTGCGGAAAGAGTTCGCCAACCGAACGGTGCTGGACGGCGTCAGCTTCGACCTGGCGCAGGGCGAGCGCGTCGGGCTTGTTGGACTGAACGGTTGCGGCAAGTCCACGCTCCTGCGCATCCTGGCCGGCGAACTGGCGCCCGACGAGGGCACACTCCACTGGATCCACCCGGGCACCACCCGCGGCTACCTGAGCCAGGAGGACCGATGGGACCCGGACCGGCCGCTGGGCGAACAACTGGGTCCGGTGGATCCGGGCCTGCTGGCCCGCTGCGGCATCGACCGCTCCCTGCTCAGCCGCCCGGCCGGCGCGCTCTCCGGTGGCCAGAAGACCCGGGCTGCGCTGGCGCAGGTGCTCGCCGCGGCCCCGGAACTGCTGCTGCTGGACGAGCCCACGAACCACCTGGACACCGAGGGGCTGGACTGGCTGCAGGACGTCCTGGGCCGCTACCGCGGAACCGTGCTCCTGGTGAGCCACGACCGGCACTTCCTGGACCAGGTGGTCACCCGCATTCTCGAACTGGAGGACGGCCGCATCCGGGAGTACGCGGGCAACTACACCGCCTACGCCGGGCAGAAGCAGGCCGAACGGGAGCGGGCCGACGCCGAGTACCGGGAGTACCTGCGCAAGAAGCGGCAGCTGGAAGCCGCGATCCGCCGGGAGCGGGAGTGGGCGAACCGGGCGCACCACGCCAGGCCCGATCCCACCGCAAGCGTGTTCCAGAAGGGCATCGACCGGAACATGGCCCGCAACCACATGCGGGTGGCCAAGGCCCGGGAGAAGCGGCTGGAGCGGATCAAGGTGGAGAAGCCCAGGGACCCGGAGCGGATCAACCTCGCCCTGCGGGGCGGCACCGACGTGGCCCGCAACCTGGTGCTGGCTGAGGGCCTGGGCTTCACCTACGACGGCCGGCGCTGGCTGTTCCGCAACGCCGCGTTCTACGTGCAGCGGGGGGACCGGGTGGCCGTGCTGGGACCCAACGGCAGCGGCAAGACCACGCTGGTCCGCCTGCTGACCGGGGAACTGAAGCCCACGGAGGGCCGACTGCACGTGGCGCCGGTCCGGATCGGCTACCTGGCGCAGGAACTGGAGGCCCTCGACCCCCGGAACACAGTCCTGGAAGAGGCCAGCGGCGGGAACGCCGCCCCCGACCAGGCCCGCATCCGAACGCTGCTGGCGTGCCTGCTCTTCCGCCGGGACGAGGTCTACAAGCCGGTGGCGGTCCTCTCGGGCGGCGAGAAGGTGCGGCTGGCGGTGGCCAAGCTTCTCCTGGCCGACCCCGACCTGCTGGTGCTGGACGAGCCCACCAACGGCCTGGACCTTGCCTCCCGGGAAAGAGTGGAGGAGGCGCTGGCCGGCTACCCGGGCACATTGATCCTGGTCTCCCACGACCGCTATCTGGTGCAGCGGCTGGCGGGACGCATCCTGTACATCGCAGACGGGCGGCTCGAACTCTTCGGCGGCACCTACGCCGAATACGCCGGGCGCGGCGCGGCCGGGGGCGCCCGGGACGGCGCAGAGGAGATCCTGCTCCTGGAGACCCGGCTGGCGCAGCTCAGCGCTGCCCTGGCGGCACCGCAGGAGGGGGAGGCCGGGGCGCTGCAGCAGGAGTTCATCGAGGTGAGCCGTGCCTTGCGTGCTTTAAAGGAAAAAAGGACTTGACGCGGCGGCGTTTCACTGGTATGATGCACTCAATACGTAAAGGCGACGATGGGGAACAGTAGAGCGCACCCTCGGCCGTTCAGAGAGCCCGGGCCCGCCCGAGTGGCGGCGCTGCGAGTCCGGGTCGGCACGAGACGCTCGAACCCGCCCCGGAGCCGGCGGCGATGAGCCGTCCCGGCCTGGCCGGCCGTTAGCGAGGTCCACGGGCCATCGTGCCCGGTTGAGCGGGTCGCCGTGCAGGCGGCCAATGAAGGTGGTACCGCGGAGGCTATAAGCCCTTCGCCCTTCCGTACGGTTGGGCGAAGGGCGTTTTCGTTAGGTGGAAGGAAAGGTCCCACGTGTGGCCGGCGCTCGGAACGGAAGGTCCGGCGCCTGGCGAGAGCGGAGGTGGAGCGGATGCTGACGGGTAATGTGGGATTCCTGGGTGCGGGTGCGATTGCCGAGGCGCTGATCCGCGGCATGCTGGACGCCGGAATCGTGCGGCCTCAGCAGGTTCTGGTGAGCAACCGCTCCGATCGGGAGCGCCTGGCTGACCTCAACCGGCGGTACGGCGTGCGCACCGCGGGCAGCAAGGGGTACGTCGTCGACGTCTGCCAGGTGCTGGTGGTGGCGTGCAAGCCGAAGGATGTGGCCGGCCTGCTGGCCGAGGTGGGCGGCCGCTTCCGCAAGGGCCAGATCATCCTCTCGCTGGCCGCGGGCATCGCCACGTCGTTCATCGAGGAGCGGGTGCCCGACGGCGTGATGGTGGTGCGGGCAATGCCCAACACGTCGTGCCAGGTGGGCGAGTCGGCCACGGCGATCTGCGCCGGCCGCGCGGCCACGCCCGAGGCGATGGGACTGGTGACCGAGATGCTGGCCAGCGTGGGGCAGGTGTACACGGTGCCCGAGGAGCAGATGGACGCCGTGACGGGCCTCTCGGGCAGCGGACCGGCGTATGTGTACTACATCGTCGAGGCGATGATCGAGGCCGGCGAGGCGGTGGGCCTGGCGCCGGACGTGGCCCGCGCGCTCACCCTGCAGACGCTGAAGGGCGCTGCCCTGACCCTGGCTGCCACCGGGGCTGATCCCGCGGTGCTGCGCGAGCAGGTCACTTCGCCGGGCGGCACCACGGCGGCCGGCCTGCAGGTGCTGCGGGAGGCGGGCTTCGCCCAGGCGCTGGTGCGGGCCATCGTCCGGGCCACCGAGCGGTCCCGCGAGCTGGGCCGGCTGCCCGCGCAGGCGGCCCCGGAGGTGGGCGACTGACGAAGCCGGTGTGCCGGCAACATCGGGCGGGCCGGGGGAGAACCCCGGCCCGTTTTCAGTCGCGCATGGCCACGAACCAGTAGATCGTCTTCCTGTCCCACCCCAGGTCGAACGGCACGTGGTACCGGTCGGCGGTGTGGGAGTTGGCGACGGGGTAGCCCCGGCTGTCGAAGCCCGTGATGATGGCCACGTGGGTCATCTTCCCTTTCTCCTCGTAGCCCAGCACGTCGCCGGGCTTCAGGAAGGCGCGGAAGCCTTCCTGCTTGTTGACGGCGATTCGCCACACCGTGCCGAAGTCGCCCTTCGCCACCAGGTCGCCCTTGCCCGAGTACCGCAGGTGCCCGATCAGGCCGTCGGCCCGGGTGAAGGTGGGCATCTGCAGCTTGCCCCCGTAGCGGACCGATTGGGAGACGAAGTTCGCACAGTCGCCGCCCTCGCCCATGTAGTTGCGCATCTTCGGGTTGTACTTGTTGTCGTTGCCGCATCCCGCGGCCAGGCCGCAGTACATGTCCGCATACTCCACCGCGCCTTCCCGGTCGTAGCGGCGTGCGATTGCGGCGGCAGCCGGCGCATGGGGTGCGGCCCGCTCCAGGAAGCCGGTCGAGCGCGGCTTGGGGATCTCGGCCGGCGTCTCCGTCTCGTCGCCCAGGGGATCGGAGTACCACTCCAGGCCGATCAGCCAGCGTCCGTCGCCCGTCCGGTGCAGCTCGACGATGTGCCGGCTGCCCACGCCGAGGCGGTTCACCGCCTCCTCGCCCGGATACTGATAGCCGAGTTCCAGGGCCTGCGCCACGTAGAACCGGGCCCGGTCCTCCGTCATCTTGAGCTCCTTCACCCAGATCTTCGACCGGGCCTCCACGAAGCGGACGCCCCGGGCCTCGGCCCAGGCCTTCACGTAGTTGTACTTGCCCTTCTCATGCAGCAGGGCCCACTGCGCGGTTTTCCGCTCCAGGAGGAAATCCTGCTCGAGCGGCGGCCCCTCCCAGCCCGCGAGGAACCGCTGGGCCCTGCGCTCGTAGATCTCGCGCAGCCGGGGCGTGAGGTCGGGCTTCTCCGGCCCGGGCGGGTTGGCCGGCTCGGCCGGGTTCGCCGGTTGGTTCTGGGCGGCGGTCGGGACCGCGGCCACGGCGGGAGTGCCCCCCGCATGGCCGCGGGCGGCGGGGCGCGGCCCGATGGCGCTCAGGAAGGTCGTCAGCAGCAGAGCGTGGAGGAACAGGCGGTACCGCCGCTTCATCGCTCAGATCCCTCGCTTGAGTGTTCGTTGGGGCTGCCGCCCGGCGGGCCAACATCCGTGCTCTATTCTGTCCACCGCACGTGACCGCCGTGCATCCTGTTTCTGTCACGCGGGCAAGCGCCGTGCATCCTGTTTCTGTCACAGGCCCCCGGCCGCGACATACCCGCTGCGCACGTGGGCAGACTACGGTACACGAAGACTGCACGGCACGCGAACTGGAAACGGAGGGGCGGGATCGTGCGCAGGAAAGCGGCACTGCCGTTGGTTCTACTTTCCCTCATCGTACTGGGCCTCTGGAGCCTCCTGCCCCGCGGGGCCGGCGACGCCGAGGCCGCCGCCCGGCCGACCCTGCGCCGGGGTGCGACGGGCCAGGCGGTGCGGGAGGTGCAGCAGCGGCTGAAGGACTGGGGCTACTACGGGGGGGCTGTGGACGGTCAGTTCGGCCCGCAGACGGAGAAGGCCGTGCGCGACTTCCAGTCGCGCAACGGCCTCACGGTCGACGGGGTGGTGGGACCCGCCACGTGGGCCGCGCTCGGGTACAGCGGCGGCCAGGCCGCATCGACCGGTGCGCAGCGCCCGGGCGTCAACATCGACCTGCTGGCGCGGGTGGTGCGGGCCGAGGCGGAGGCGGAGCCCTACGAGGGCAAGGTGGCCGTGGCGGCCGTGCTGCTCAACCGCGTGGCCGACCCCCGCTTCCCCAAGACCCTGGAGGGGGTCATCTACGAGCCGCACGCCTTCGAGTCGGTCAGCAACGGGCGCATCTACCAGACGCCGCCCTCGGCCGACGACCTGCGGGCCGCCCGGGACGCCGTGAACGGCTGGGACCCCACCTACGGCGCCGTCTTCTTCTGGAACCCCAGCAAGCCGGTCTCCTCCTGGGTCTGGACCCGCGAGATCATCACGCAGATCGGCAACCACGTCTTCGCCCGCTGACGTCAGGCGGCCTGTCCGGCGGAGCAGGCAGCGGCCCTGACGTCGCACACGGACCGGTGGAAGGAGGATGGACATGCGTCGTCGCAGGGCGGTCGGGGGTGCGATCGCCGGTCTCGTGGTGGCCGGCGTGCTGGCGGTGTGGGGCGCCTGGACGGTCCACCTGACCCGGCAGAACCGGGCCCTCGCCCACGAACTGGAAGCGGAGCGGCAGCGCAACTTCTCTGAGATGATCAGCCACGTCGAGGCGATGCGCGGGCTGATGGGGAAGAGCCTGGCGGCCGGGTCCACCCGGCAGAACGCCCTCTACATGGGAGAGGTCTACCGGCGGGCCAGCCTGGCCGCCTCGAACTTCATGGCGCTGCCGCTGCCGGAGGAGCTGGGCGCCGCCACGGGGAAGTTCCTGAACCAGATCGGCGACTTCTCCTACAGCGTGGTCCGCAATGAAGCGGCGGGCCGAACTATGGACGAGGACCAGAGGGCGGAGCTCACCCGGCTGTACCAGGCCGCCAGCGACCTCACGGCCAGGCTGCGGGAGACCGGACGGGCCGCGGTGAACGAGGGGTTCCGCTTCGCCAGTGCCGGCGCCGGCCTCTCCGACCTGTTCACCGCGTGGCGGCAGCGGACGGAGGCGGGCGGAGCCGCCGCTCTGCAGGACCAGGCGGCGAAGCACCTGATCCCGCCAGGGCTCGACCAGGTCGGCCCCCAGATGGACCAGATGCCGGTGCTGGTCTACGACGGCCCCTTCTCCGATCACCTGGAGCAGCGGACCCCGGCCATGGGCGGGCCGGCGATCACGGCGGAGGAAGCGAAGCAGCGGGCGCTGGCCTACCTGCCGGAGGGGGTCGCCGCCGACGTGCTGCAGGTGGGCGAGCGGAACGGCCGGCTGCCCGTCTGGGCGGTGCGCCTCTCGCCCGGTGAGGGGCGGCCCGCCATCACGGTGGATGTCACCCGGGAGGGCGGCCACCTGGTCTCGTTCATTAACGCCCGGCCGGCCGGGGAGCCCCGGCTCACCCTGGAGGACGCCCGGGAGGCGGGGCTGGCCTACCTGGCGGCGCACGGCTGGTCCGAGATGGAGCCCACCTACGGAGAGGTGGCGGACGGCTTCGCCACGGTGCAGTACGTGGCCGCCCCCGGGGGCGTGCTGGTCTACCCGGACCAGGTGAAGGTGCGGATCGCCCTGGACAACGGCGAGGTGGTGGGCGTGGACGCCCGCAGCTACGTGATGTCGCACCGGCAGCGGGGCGGCCTGACGCCCGCGGTGACGAAGGAGCAGGCGCAGGCCGCGGTGAACCCTCAGCTGGTAGTGGAGGAGGCGCGCTTGGCCCTGATCCCCACCGAGGCCGGCGACGGCGAGGTGCTGGCCTGGGAGTTCCGCGGCACCCTGGGGGACGAGACGTACCTGGTCTACGTGAACGCACAGACGGGCCTGGAGGAGCGGATCCTGCAGATGCTGATCACCGAGAGCGGGACGCTGGCCCTGTGAGAACACCCGTGCTGTTCCCTTTGGGGAGACCAGAACACGCGCGCCGAACTGCGCGTGGTGATGCTTGACAACCCGTGTACGACGTGGTAATCTCTCCACGCAAAGCATTAACGGGACCTCAGAAGTAGAAGCCACCGCTTCTCACCGTACGGCCGGTTGTCGGTACGGTTTCGAGGTTGAGTACGTGGGCTCGCCGCCGGTGTGCGGCGGTCTAAGCTCAGCTTTGAACGCGGGTGGCCATCGGCCACCCGTTTCTGCTGTGTGTGCTTACCGACGAGGCTGCCCGTAACAGCAGTCAGGGGGTGTTCGTGTATCAAGGATCAGCTCCGGGTGAACGAGATGGTCAGGGCCCGCGAGGTTCGGCTTGTCGACGAGACGGGTGAGCAGCTGGGGGTGTTCTCCGCGCGCGAGGCGTTCCGCATCGCGCAGGAGCGTGGCCTCGACCTGGTGGAGGTTGCACCCAACGCCAAACCGCCGGTCTGCAAGCTCATGGACTACGGTCGCTACAAGTACGAACAGGCGAAGCGGGAGCGCGAAGCGCGCAAGAAGCAGAAGGTCATTACGATCAAGGAAGTCAAGATGCGGCCCAACATCGATGACCATGACTTCGCGGTCCGGCAGCGCCAGACCGAGTCGTTCCTGCGGGGCGGCGACAAGGTGAAGGCCACGATCATGTTCCGGGGGCGTGAGGTCGTGCATGCCCAGCTGGGCAAGGAGGTCCTCGACCGGCTTCTGGAGACCGTGAAGGACATCTGCGTGGTCGAGCGGCCGCCGCGCCTGGAAGGCCGGAACATGATCATGATCCTCGCACCCAAGGCCAATCTCGAACCCAAAGCGGCCCAGCAGGGTCAGGATAAATAAGGAGGAGTAACCCACAATGCCGAAAATGAAGTCCCATCGCGGCGCTGCCAAGCGGTTCAAGCTGACGGGCAGTGGCCTGGTGAAGCATTACCCCAGCAACAAGCATCACAAGAACACCCACAAGCGCGAGAACCGCATCCGCGCTCTGAAGCGGAATCTCGTCCTCTCGAAGGCGTTCCAGAAGAACATCCGTGAGATCCTGCCTCACTAGCGAATACAAGTCCGCGCGCTCGGAGCGGGGGCTCCGGGCCGTGTCATAGGAGGAGAGCAACATGGCGCGCATCAAGCCCGGGAAGACCACCCGTGCTCGTCATAAGAAAATCCTGAAGCTGGCGAAGGGCTACCGGGGCAGCCGGAGCAAGCACTTCCGGCCGGCGAACGAGACCGTGATGAAGGCGCTCTTCTACGCCCGCCGCGACCGGCGGCAGCGGAAGCGCAACTTCCGGCGCCTTTGGATCGCCCGCATCAACGCCGCCGCCCGCATGAACGGCCTGTCCTACAGCCAGTTCATGAACGGCCTCAACAAGGCCGGCGTCCAGCTCAACCGCAAGGTCCTGGCCGACATCGCGGTCAACGACGCCGCCGGTTTCTCCGCTCTGGTGGAGAAGGCCAAGGCCAGCCTGTAGCAGGCCACGCCCACCCGAGAGGGTGGGCGTTTGTCTATCCGGAAGGGAGTAGCCGACATGGCGAAGCGATATGCTGTTATTGGGCTGGGGCGGTTCGGCGCCAGTCTGGCGCAGACGCTCACGGAGGCGGGCCAGTACGTGCTGGCGGTGGACATCGACAAGAACCGGGTGGACGAGCTGGCGCCGATCCTGCACCGGGTGGTCCGGGCCGACTGCACCGATCCGGCGGCGCTCAGGGCCCTGCACATCCACGAGTTCGACACCGTGGTCGTGGCGATCGGCGACAACGTGGAGTCCAGCGTCATCACCGTGCTCAACTGCCGGGACCTGGGCGTGCCGTACTTGGTCGCCCAGGCCCAGGACGAGGCGCACGGCCGGATCCTGAAGCACCTGGGGGTCGACCGGGTGGTCTACCCCCAGCGCGACATGGGCGTCCGGGTCGCCAGCAACATCGCCACCGGCGGCATCATCGACTACGTCCGCCTCTCGGACGAGTACGGGCTGGCCGAGATCACGCCCTCCAGGTCGGTGCTGGGCAAGAGCCTCCTGGAGCTTGACCTGCCCCATCACTTCGGCCTGAACGTGATGGCGATCAAGCGCGGCCAGCGGGTCATCGTCTCCCCGCGAGCCGAGGAGCGCATCGTGGAGGGCGACATCATGGTGGTCATCGGCAGCGCCGCCGGCATCACCCGGCTCCAGAGCGAGTAGGGGGAGGGCGGAGAATGACGCTGCAACAGCGGTGGAAGGCGCCGACCTTCACGCCGGCCCAGGCCCTGGCCGTGGGCTTTGCGCTGTTGATCCTCATCGGCACCGTCCTGCTGGCCCTGCCGCTCTCCCAGGCCCCCGGGCAGCGGCTCTCGCTGACCGACGCCTTCTTCATGGCCACGTCGGCGGTCTGCGTGACCGGACTGGCCGTGGTCGACGTGTCGACCACCTTCAGCACGTTCGGCGAGATCGTCCTCGTGCTGCTGGTTCAGGCGGGAGGCCTGGGGATCATGAGCCTCTCTGCGATGATGTTCCTGCTGACCGGCCGGCGCATCGGGCTGCAGGAGCGGCTGATGATGCAGGAGGCCCTGGGCTCCTTCTCGATCGCCGGGGTGGTGCGGCTCACCCGCACCATCATCACCGCCACGCTGGCCGTCGAGGCCGTGGGGGCCGTGCTGCTTTCCCTGCGCTTCCTCGAGTACTACCCGCCGGGGCAGGCGCTCTACTTCGGCATCTTCCACGCGGTCACGGCGTTCAACAACGCTGGTTTCGACCTCACGTCCCAATCGCTGCGGGTGTTCCAGCGCGATCCCGTGGTCCTGCTGGTCTTTGCCGGCCTGATCCTGCTGGGCGGCATGGGCTTCGTGGTGCTGCAGGACATCTGGCGGCAGCGGCGGTGGGACCGCTTCAGCCTGCAGACGAAGATCGTGCTGGTGGTCACGGGCGCCCTGGTGGGCGTGGGGACGCTGGTGGTGCTGGCGCTGGAGTACGCCAACCCCGCCACGCTGGGGCCGCTGCCGCTGCCGGACAAGCTGCTCAACGCCTTCTTCACCGCGGTTACCTTCCGCACCGCCGGCTTCGAGTCGATTCCCACAGCGAGCATGGCCCATGCGGCGCTGCTGGTGGCGATGGTGCTGATGTTCATCGGCGGTTCCCCCGGCGGCACGGGCGGCGGCATCCGCACCACCACCTTCGCCGTCATCGTGCTGGCCGTGCGGGCGACCGTTCAGGGCAGGGAGGAGATCCAGGCGCTGGGCCGCCGGCTGCCCCGGGAGCTTCTGGACCGGGCGATCGCCATCGCCGCGATGGCCACGGGCATGATCATCGTCGTCGGCGGCCTGCTCCTGGTGACCGAGGGCCACCTGGTCTCGGCGGCCGGAAACCCCTATACCGTGATGGACGTCCTATTCGAGAGCACATCGGCGTTCACCACCATGGGGCTCTCCACGGGCGTCACCCCGCACCTGAGCGTTCCCGGCCGCCTGCTGCTCGCGCTGACCATGTACGTCGGCCGCATCGGGCCGCTCACGGCCGCGGTGGCCCTGGCCCAGCGGCGGCGGGAGCGGGCGAACATCGACTATCCGGAGGAGCGGGTGATGATCGGTTGAGCAAGAAGACCATCGTCGTGGTCGGGCTGGGCCGGTTCGGCTCCACCGTGGCCCTGCATCTGCAGCGGATGGGCCACGAGGTGCTGGGCATCGATCTGAACCAGGACCTGGTCGACCACTTCGCACCGGAACTGACCCACGCCGTCGCCTGCGATTCCACCGACGAGGACGCCCTGCGGGCCCTGGGCCTGCGCAACTTCGACGTCGGCGTGGTCGCCATCGGCAGCGATGTGGAGGCCTCCATCCTGACGACCGTGCTCCTGAAAGAGCAGGGCGTGCCGATAGTGGTGGCCAAGGCGCTGAGTGAACTGCACGGGCGAACCCTGGAGAAGGTCGGGGCGGACCGGGTGGTCTACCCCGAGCGCGACATGGGCGCCCGCGTGGCCCACTCGCTGCTGACGGGCAGCGAGATCGACTACATCGAGCTCTCGCCCGAGTACACCATCATGGAGATGGTGGCGCCGCCGGCGCTGACGGGGCTGACGCTCAGGGAGGCCAACCTGCGCGCCCGGTTCGGCATCTCGGTGCTGGCGCTGAAGTCCGGTGAGCACATCAACGCGGCGCCGCTGGCCACCGACGTCATCCAGCCCGGCGACAACCTGGTGCTGCTGGGCAGCAAAGAGGGCGTGAAGCAACTGGAAAGGACGCTGCAACAGGCATGATTGGAAGCAATACTGGGCAGGCGGCCGCAGGCGGAGCGCCGCTGGGGCCCAAGCACGCGCTGGTGAGGCAGGCCCGTGAGCTCGCGCGGGAACGGAAGGCGCGGGAGGAGGCGGACCTGGCTCACATGGAGGGCGTGCGGCTGGTGGAGGAGGCCCTGGCGGCCGGCGTAGAGGTCTGCTACCTGCTCTACACCACCGAATTGGCCGAGCGGCCGCGGGGCGCGGCGCTGCTCGAAGCCGCGGCGGCACGGGGCGTGCCGCTGCATCCGGTCACGCCGGAGGCGCTGGAGCGGGCGGCGGACACCCGCACCCCGCAGGGGGTGGTGGGCGTGTTCCGGCCGCGGTCCTGGACCCTCGCGGACCTGGGCCCGGGCCTGGTGCTCGTGCTGGACGGGGTGCAGGACCCCGGCAACGCCGGAACCGTGATCCGCTCGCTGGAGGCGATGGGCGGCGGCGGCGCCGTCTTCGCCGGTGGCGTGGACCCCTACAACCCCAAGGTCGTGCGGGGCGCGATGGGCTCGCTCTTCCGCCTGCCGGTGCTGAAGCTGCCCATCGGCGAGGCCCTCGCGGGGCTGCGGGCCGCCGGGCGGCGCATCTACCTGGCCGAGGCCGGCGGCGCCCTGACTCCCTGGGCCGTGGACCTGGCCCGCGGCGCGGCCGCGGTGGTGGGCAGCGAGGCCGCCGGCCCCTCACCGGAGGCCCGTGCGCTCGCCGATGGCGTGATCTCCATCCCGATGGCCGGGCCCACCGAGTCGCTGAACGCCGGCGTGGCCGCCTCGCTGCTCGCGTACGAGGCGATGCGGCAGCAGGGCGCCGGGGCCGTGCCGCCGCGCTTGTCCCGCTGATCCGTTACAGGTAAAATACCCTAGACAGCCCGCGCACGGGGGGTGACAGAGCGCCATGCCGAAGAACATGCCCAACATTCTGCTTGCTGCCATGGCCCTCGACCTGGGCGGGGCGGAGACCCACGTGATCAGCCTGGCGCGTGAGCTGCACCGGCGCGGCCACCGCGTGGTCGTCGCCTCGGCCGGCGGCCGCATGGTTCCCATGCTCGAGGAGCGCGGCATTCCGCATATCGTCGTTCCCATGGCCAGCCGCAACCCGCTGGCCATGGCCCGCGCGTACCGCCTGCTGCGCCGGCTGCTGGTCGAGCACGAGATCGGGCTGGTCCACGCGCACGCCCGCATCCCCGCGTGGCTCTGCTCCCTGGCGGTGCGCGGCCGCGACATCCCGCTGGTCACCACCTACCACGGCACCTACAACGCCGGCTTCCCCTGGAGGTATCTGACGACCTTCGGCCGGCGCGCCATCGCCGTGAGCGAGGACGTGCGGCGCCACCTGGAGGGGCCGCTGGGGGCGCCGCCCGACATCATCCGGGTGATCCCGAACGGCTTCGAGACCGGCGAGTTCCGGCCGGGGCTGGACATCAGCCCGCTGCTGGCCGAACTGGGAACCGACAGGACGGGGCCGCACGTGGTGCACGCCAGCCGGCTCACCGATGAGTTTGCCGACACCGCGGTGACCCTGCTGCAGGCCCTGCCGCGCCTCACGGACCAGTTCCCCGGCATCCGGCTCTGGATCCTGGGCGACGGCAACCGCTACGCCGAGGTGGCGCGCCTCGCCGAGGAGGTCAACCGCAAGCTGGGCCGGGAGGCCGCACGGGCGGTGGGCCACCGTCTGGACGTGCCCGCGTTCTTCAACCTCGCCGACTGCGTGGTGGCCGTCGCCCGCACGGCCACCGAGGCGATGCTCTGCGAGCGTCCGGTGATCATCGCCGGCGAGGGCGGCTACCGGGGCATCCTCACCCCCGAGCGCATTCCGCTCTACGCCGGGGCCAACTTCACCGCCCGGGAGGGCGGCACGCCCCTGAACCCGGCGGTGCTGGCGGCGGACATCGCCAGCCTGCTGGCGCCCGGGAACGAGGCCGAGCGGCAGCGCCTGGGACGGGCAGGTCGGGAGTTCGTGGTCGCCAGCCTCTCCATCGAATCGGTAACCGCGCGCATTCTGGACGTCTACGCGGAGGTGCTATAGCGTGCTCATCGACAGCAAGGGCCGGCTCTTCGGCAAGATCAACCTGCTCGACCTGGTGGTGCTGCTCGCGATCCTGGCCGTCGCCGGGCGGTTCGCCTACGGGGCCGTGAAGGGCCCGGCCGCCGCCCCTGCGGGGCAGGATCAGGTCATTGAAATGACCCTTCGCATCCCGGCCGTCACGGACTGGACGGTCGATGTGATCAAGGTGGGCGACGAGCTCTACGACAGCAAGTCCAACACGCGGATGGGGAAGATCGTCGAGACCTGGACGGAGCCGGCCGTGGTGGTGCGCGAGATGCCCGACGGCATCGTCCCCCACGTCTCCGACACCCACTTCGACCTGTACGTGACCGTGCGGGGCCCCGCCCGGGTCTCGCCTAACGGCATCACCATGAGCGGCATTGAGGTGAAGGTGGGCCGGAGCAACCAATACAAGAGCGCCTTCTGGGCCGCCACCGGCACCACCGTGAAGTTCGACCTCAACCCGCCCGCGCGCGACTAGGGGGCCGGTCCGATGGTACGATCGCCCCTTCTGGATGTGTGGGAGACAAGCCTTCTCGGGCGCCTGGCTGCGTGGTTCCTGGCCGTTTGGGAGGCGAGCCTCTTGGGGCGGGCCCTCTCGGCGCTGGGCGCCTTCGGCGCGCGCGCCTTCGCCGGGTCAGTGATCGGACGCCTCTGGTACTCGGACTGGCCGCAGGCCGGCGACATGGGCGGGCTGGCGGGGCGGCTTCTCGGCCGGCTGGGCCGCCTGGTGGAGGCGATCGGCCGCGCCGTGGGGCCGTGGCTCCGGGGCCTGTGGGAGACGAGCGTGGTCGTCGCCCTCGCCGGACGGATCGCCCGGGCCGTGGGCGGGCTCCTGGCCGGCAGCCACCTCTGGCGGCTCTTCTGGGGCTATCCGGACGACGTGGCGCTGGCCCCCGCTGAGGCGCAGGACCGGCCGACATCGCCGGTGGTCTACCTGCTGGGGCTGCTGCTGGGCCTTCTGCCCCTGGTGCCCCACACCATGTCGGGCCTGTCCACGGCCGCGATGATCCTGGGCGTGTGGTCGCTGGCCGGCCTGGCGCTGCTCCTGCGGTTCGCCCGGGGCGACTTCGAGTGGCGGGCGCCGTCGGCCCTGCTGCCGCTGGCGTTTTTGCTCCTGATCGTGGCCGCGGCCGCAGTGCAGTCGCTGGCCCCCGCGGCCAGCCTCCGGAACCTCGTCATCTGGCTGACGGCCGGGCTGCTCTTCTGGCTGGTCGCCGACCAGGTGCGCACGTCCCGGGATGCGGCCGTACTCCTGGGGCCGGTGCTCGCCGGCGCCATGCTCATGACCCTCTGGGCGCTCTACCAGGTCGTCCGCCCGCCGCAGGTCGAGGAGTCGTGGGTCGACCCCGAGCAGGCGGGTGAGGTGATCCGCGTCTTCGCCAGCATGGGCAACCCGAACTACCTGGCCGAGTACATGACGCTCTTCCTGCCGCCCGCCATCGGGCTGTGGCTGCAGAACCCCCGGCGGCAGCTCCCCCTGGCCCTGCCGGTGGCGATGATGCTGCTGACCCTGCTGCTTACCGGTTCCCGCGGCGGCTGGCTGGCCACGGCCGGCGGCCTGGGCCTCTTCGTGCTGCTGCGCTTCCGGCGCTGGACCGTCTTCCTGGCCTTCGGCGCCCTGGCGCTGATCCTGATGGCTCCCGACGCCATCCTGGCCCGGCTGATGTCCGCCTTCTCGCTGGAGGACACGTCGAACCTGTACCGGGTGAACATCTGGATCGGCGTGCTGGCCATGCTCCGCAGGTACTGGGTGCTGGGCGTCGGCGCCGGTGCCGAGGCCTTCGCCAAGGGGTACCAGGACTTCATGCTGGCCGCAGCGCGGGCGGCCCACGCCCACAACGTGCCGCTGCAGATCTTCGCCGAGATGGGCATCTTCGGCCTCGTCGCCGTGCTCTGGGCGCTGCTGGCGGCGCTTCGCCGGCCCTTCGTCGTCGGCGGAGACCCCCGGAGCAGCTACATCCTGGCCGCGGTGCCCTGTGCCCTGACCGGCCTGCTGGTTCACGGGCTGGTCGACTACGTGTGGTACAACCCGAAGATCCTGTTCGCCTTCTGGGCCCTGGCCGGGCTGGGCGCAGGCCTGGCCGCGGGCCACAGGCCCGATGCCGGGCCCGCCCCGGCCCCCGGACCTGAGTAGGACTTCGCACCGGGGCTCAGCCCTGGCCATAGGCAGAGAGGAACGAGAGACTTGACGGAAGCGAACACAGGCCGCCCGCGCGTGCTGCACGTGTGCAGCGACACCAACATCGGCGGCGCGGGCCGATACGTGCTGACCGTGCTGACCCAACCCCGCATTGCGGCGCGGTACGAGGCGGCGGTGGCCTGCCCCGAGGGGGCGCTGGCCGCCGCCCTGCGGCGCGCCGGCGTGCCGGTGTTCCTCTACCCGGGCGCCGACCGCTCGCTGTCCTGGTCCGGGCTCCGGCACCTCCTGGGACTCGTGCGGCGCTGGCGCCCGCACATCGTGCACACGCACGGCGCCCTGGCCGGGCGCATCGCCGGGCGGCTGGGCGGCGCCCGGGTCGTCTACACCAAGCACGGGCTGGCGGCGGCGGTCGAGGCCTCGATCCAGGTCCGCAGCCCCGGGGGCTGGCTCCGCCGGATGGCGGTCCGCCGGTTCGCTGACCGCATCGTGGCGGTGTCGGAAGCGGTGCGCGATGCGCTGATCGCCCAGGGGGCCGACCCCGGCGCCGTGCGGGTGATCCCCGGCGGCGTCGACCTCGCGGCCTATGACCGGCTGCCGCCGCCGGTGCCCGGCGTGCTGGGCGCGCTGGGGCGGCTGGAGCCAGAGAAGGGCTTCGACGTGCTGCTGGACGCGGTGGCGGAGCTCAGGGGCGAGGCCCGGCTGATCCTGGGCGGCGATGGTTCCCAGCGGCAGGCGCTGGCGGCCCGGGTGGAGTTGGAGGACCTGCCGGTTGAGCTGACCGGCTTCGTGGCCGACGTGCCCGCCTTCCTGGGCCGCATTGGGGTATTCGTGATGCCGTCCCGGTCGGAGGGGCTCGGGCTCGTGGCGCTGGAGGCGATGGCGGCCGGGCGGCCGGTGGTCGCCTCCCGCACCGGCGGGCTGCCCGAGGTCGTGATC
>ENA-UPSB01001211-UPSB01001211.1-bioreactor-metagenome-genome-assembly--contig:-NODE-1211-length-31932-cov-778.652885_pt1 | contig 31932 bp, 19 predicted proteins | sample MGYA00238182_ERZ773286 | MGnify/ENA primary metagenome ERZ773286 (study PRJEB29026, sample SAMN07631240) | bioreactor metagenome | isolation source: Switchgrass digestor | place: USA: Dartmouth...
CAGTACAAGTCAAGCCGTTATTTTTAGCACTCCCAATATTTGCCGATGTAGAATCTAATTTGAAAGATGATTCTAATTGGTATACGATTAAATATAAAGGTATTAAAGGATATTAGGAGAGGAGAAATGACGATGAAAAAGATAGGTATCATTCTTGCAGCTAGTATTTTAGTTTTTAGTCTTACCGCGTGCGGAAAGGGAGGAGAAAAAAATTCTGAACCAATAAATAATGTAAGTATCGGAGATACAAATGAACCTACGAAAACACAAGAAAAACAAAGTTCTGAACAGAGAAATAAAAGTGATAGTGCTGTTAAACTACCGCTTACAGCTAATTTCCCGATGTTCAGTGTATATATAGATGGACCGAATTATCAATTTATCCAAAATGGATCTACAAGTTTGTATAACGTTGGTGGTATTCGTTTTATAGCACTAACATCAGCAGAGGGGATGAAAGCTGATAAACCGAGTGAAATAATAGATCTATATTTTGAAGATTTTAAAACCGGAGTAAATACAAATTGCCGCGGATACAAACCGGAAAAGTTTAATATCAAGGAAAGCAAGGAGATTGAAATAAATGGAATAACCTTCTGGAGATTCCAAGGAGAGCTCCTGGCAAAGAATATCTTTGATAAAGAAACAAGCTTCTATACTGTCGGATATACCTTTATCAAGGATGGAAATCCGTTTCAGATTACAGGTGTAGTAGTAAGCGAAGGACAGGAGCAGGAATATATAGATGAGATAACAACATATGTCGATGAAATGGTTAAAACCATTAGAGATAAACGATAAGAAAATAGTTAAAAACAGCTAATAGAGATGTTGAGGACTGCAGACGCAATACAGTGCAATATGCAATTGGTAAACTCCGATGATAGTTACCGCCTTAAAGACGCCGTAGCGTATGTTGAAGTTAATGCAACAGTGCAAGTCAAGCCGTTATTTTTAGCACTCCCAATATTTGCCGATGTAGAATCCAATCCGAAGGATGATTCTAATTGGTATACTATCAAATATAAAGGTATTAAAGGTTATTAGGAGAGGAGAAATTGCAATGAAAAAGATAGGTGCTATTATTGTAGCAGGGATTTTAGTTTTTGGTCTTACTGCGTGTGAAAAGGGAGGAGAAAAAAATTCTGAACCAATAAATAATGTAAGTATCGGAGATACAAATGAACCTACGAAAACACAAGAAAAACAAAGTTCTGAACAGAGAAATAAAAGTGATAGTGCTGTTAAACTACCGCTTACAGCTAATTTCCCGATGTTCAGTGTATATATAGATGGACCGAATTATCAATTTATCCAAAATGGATCTACAAGTTTGTATAACGTTGGTGGTATTCGTTTTATAGCACTAACATCAGCAGAGGGGATGAAAGCTGATAAACCGAGTGAAATAATAGATCTATATTTTGAAGATTTTAAAACCGGAGTAAATACAAATTGCCGCGGATACAAACCGGAAAAGTTTAATATCAAGGAAAGCAAGGAGATTGAAATAAATGGAATAACCTTCTGGAGATTCCAAGGAGAGCTCCTGGCAAAGAATATCTTTGATAAAGAAACAAGCTTCTATACTGTCGGATATACCTTTATCAAGGATGGAAATCCGTTTCAGATTACAGGTGTAGTAGTAAGCGAAGGACAGGAGCAGGAATATATAGATGAGATAACAACATATGTCGATGAAATGGTTAAAACCATTAGAGATAAACGATAAGAAAATAGTTAAAAACAGTAAAAAAGAAAAATACAATATATAATTAATTACAGCTTAAGCTCTTAATTCATAATTGTAATTAAGAGCTTGCTGGTGTAATTAATTATATTTTAAATGGGGGTTGAGACCATGAGGTTTAAAAATTGTGAAGGATCTGTTACCATTGAGGCAACAATATCCCTTACAGCATTTATGTTTGCAATAATTACGATTTTAACCACTGCTAATATATGTTTGGTGCAGTCTAAAATAGCTACTGCGATTAATTTAACGGCAAAGGAGATATCAGAGTATACATATTTTTATTCCCTTACCGGATTAAATGAAAGCAATGCCAATCTTTCAAAAAGTGCAGAAGGTACGAAAAATGATGTAACTAAAACAGTTGAGAATGTAAATGAAGTATTTAGTTCAATAAGCAATATAAGTAACGGAGTAAAAAATATAGATTTATCTAATCCGGATTCATTATCTAACACCTGGAAAGATATAGAGGGAAATATTAATAATATCTCGGGATCTGCTAAAGAAATTGAAGAAATGATCAGTGGAATACTCGATGATCCGAAAAATTTTATTAAGGGAATGACAAAACTGTTAGCCAGTGAAGGATATGAATTGGTAAAATCAAACCTTATAGCTGCACCAATTTCAAAGGTATTGGTTAAAAAGCATTTAAAAAGTTTTAAAGGAGATGATGCTGAGAATTTCTTAAGAAGGCTGCAAGTTGTGCCGGCACCTAATGGGTCATATTTAGACGGACTTGACTTTGGAGACTCAAAATTGTTCCCGTACGGATCCAATGAAATAAGAATTGTAGTAAAGTATAAGGTTCGTGTTGTTCCGCTTTTACCGATTAAGAAAGAATTTTATTTTACACAGACAGCTGTTACATATGGATGGCCTGCTGGGAAAATAGAAGAAACAAATAAAAAAGATAATAATGAAGATGAAGAAAAAAAAGTTGAAAATCCTGATAGTATATGGACTACAACTCCCATTAACGAGCGTGCTTTTTTCATAAGGCATATGGGTATAAAAGATTATAAAGATAAAGGATATTTACAAACTAAAGGTTTGACAGATGTTCCTTTATATAACCCGGAAACCAACAATTTTGTAATGATATCATCGATGAATCCGCTTTACAGTGTGACCGAAGAGCAAATTAGAGTTGAGGATCTTGATGAAAATGCACTCAAACAAAGCGTGAAAAATCTAGTCGGTAAGATGTTGAGTACTACTTCAGAACTTAAACAGGTCAAAGTAGCAGGACCTAAAGGAACAGAAACGAAAAACTGTACCAATGCCACAAATACTATAGTTTTAGTAGTTCCTGAAGATAAAGGGTTAAAGGAGAAGATGGAAAAAGTTATTAGTGAGATGAATACGAATGGAGTAAAGATTGAGGTAGTAGCATCATTTGGATTAGGTACCAGGGTTGAAACAAATGAAGGTAAAAAAAATGAATAAGTCGGAAAGAGAGAAGAGAGGATATGATTTCGATTATTAGCATTATATTTACTGTTTTACTTATTGTAATGGGGTATTTGTATTTGGTAAAATATTATTTCGGCGATACTGAAATTAAGTTGACAAAAGACAGTATTTTAACATTTGATGCAAAACGTATTATATATATTTCAATAGCTTTATTAACCGGATTGGGAATCAATTTTACCTTTTGGTTCATATACAGCGGCGCGAGATATATTACTCAATTGAAAATTATAAGTTTGATTATGGTCCTTCTTCCAATTGCAGCTATTGACTTAAGGGATCATGTAATACCTAATCGGCTGCTTATAGGAGGATTGGTTTTAAGGCTGATTTTCTACATTGTCGAATTTACAACAGAAGGCTCAAAAATCTTAGATATTTTGAAAACAGATATAATAGGTGCTTTAATAATTTCTGGATTTTTTTTGATATGCATGTTTGTGACAAGAAATGGGATAGGCATGGGAGACGTTAAATTAATGGGTTTGATGGGGTTGTATCAAGGACTATGGGGTGTTATGGTTTCAGTGTTTACATCTTTGATTGTGTCCTTTGTAATCTCTGTCGTATTATTGATAGCACGAAAAAAAGGAAGAAAAGACGCAATAGCATTTGGCCCCAGTATTTTTATAGGAACTTTTTTAGGAATAATTCTTAATGGTATTTGAAGGAGATGTAAATATGAAGAAGTACAAAAATCTTGTTCCATTAGCGTTAATTATTTTAATGGCATTGGCATGGTATCAATTGAATAATACGGCTATGGCCAAAGAAAATGAATACAAAAATTACATTGAGGAAGCCGAAAGATATGAAAGAGAAGGTATCTTGACTTATGCACAGAAAAACTATATGAGCGCGCTTAAAATCAAAGATACTGCTGAAGTGAGATTTAAGGTTGCTGATTGTATTAGAGGAAATGATGAGAGAGAATATATGAAATATTGCCAGAAAATACTTGAGGATTATCCATACAATGTTGAAGTTTATGAAAGATTGGCTAAATATTATCAGGAAAAAAAAGATTTTAAGTCTTGTTTTGAAATTTTAGATATTGCAAAAAAAAGAAAGCTGGATTCAGGAACATTAAATGCTGTTGAAAAAGAAATTGCCTACGAATATACTTTTGGATATACCACGTATGACGATGTATCTGCTTTTATCGAAGGTTATTGTGCTGTGAAAAAGAAAGATAAATTCGGCTTTGTAAATACCAGTGGTAAGCTGGTAATAGATTGTAATTTTAAAAAAGTTTCTTCTTTTTGTGATGGATTTGCGGCAGTGGTTGACCAGGAGGATATGATTTATTTTATTGATACAGATGGTAATAAGGCAATAGCAACAAGCAAAGACAGTGGATATACGGAATTTGGAATGATATCCGACGGTGTGATGACAGCAGTATTGAATGGAAAGTATATATATTTGGACAAGTCTTTTAATAAGCTTTTTGGAGACTATGATTTTGCCACTGCGATGAATAAAGTAGCTGCTGTTAAAAATGGCAGCAGTTGGGAGATTATTGACAAGGATGGAAAAACTGTTGGAAACAAAAAATATGAGGATGTTATTATAGATGAAAATGGCTATGCATGTAGAAAAAATAGGTTATTTGTAAAAGACGGTGGAGGCTACAAAATGCTCGATACTGCAGGTAATGTTGTATCGGATCAAGTTTTTGAAGATGCAAGGCTGTTCTCGTCTGGGACACTGGCAGCTGTAAAGATTAATGACAGATGGGGATTTGTGGATCAAAATGGAAGTATTATAATAGAACCGAAATATGACGAAGCACGATCATTTTCTTATGGACTGGCAGCTGTTAAAATTGCGGGTAAATGGGGCTTTATTGACGAAACCGGAGAAATAAAGATCAATGCAGAGTTCTATGATGCTAAAGATTTTACAAAAGAAGGAAGTTGTTTTGTGAACGTAGGTAGCACATGGCAATTGCTTAAGTTGTATAGAAATTTGTCAAGTGAAGGGTGATAGGTATGAAGAACTTTACTTTTGAGACTCAAGGAGCAAATACGTATTTGGTATATGAAATTAGTGACAATGAGAATATAGACACATTAAGCCTCGGAATGATAACACATAATAAAATTTCCGGCATTTTACCAGTAGTGTACACTCAAATGGACAACAATAAGTATCTTAAATATAATATTTCCTCCAAAATTCCTGTAAAACAATTTTTTAGCTCTGTGGTCAGTAAGAAAAGATTACTTGGTGTTTTGTACAGCATTGCAAATGGCATACTGGCAGCAGAAGAATATATGATAGAACCTTCGTCTTTGATTTTTGATTTGGAGTATATTTATGCCGATGTATCTACTTGTGAGGCATATATGATTTGTTTACCTATTCTTGATAAAGATGTAGATTTTGTAGATCTAGGTTCATTTTTTAAAAATATTGTTTTTAGCATTCAGTTTGATCAGACTGAGAACTGTGACTATGTTGCAAAATTGATAAGTTATTTGAACAGTAATTCCGTGTTTTCGCTTGTTGATTTTAAACAGATACTGTTCGATTTAATGAATAATAATATACCGCGAAAAAATGTTATGCCAATGCAACCTGCGGAAAATGAACCGAAGCAGATTGTAAGAGCTCAGAACTCAGGTATAAATTCTTATGCCCAAGATTTGAGGAAACCTGAACCGGTTGTTACTCAAAATAACAATTTTACTGTACCAAAGACTTCACCACCGAAGGTAAATATACCGGAGAATAAGCCCAATAAAGTAAACAAACCAGTAAATGTGGGATTTGAAATTCCAGGTATGAATAATGGAATGACTGCATTTCAAAAAAAAGAGAATGAAAAAGGAAAAGTTAAGGCTGAAAAACCAAAAAAAGAAGGGAAGGGGCTGTTTTCTTTTTTTACAAAGAAAAGCAAGAATTCTGATGATGCCAAAATAGCAGAAAATAATTTTAGTATACCGTCACAGGAACAAGGATATGTGCAGCAGCCTTTTCCTGTTCAGAGCCAGCCGAATGTTCAAAAAGTCGTATCGGCTCCACCTGTATCACAACAGGAGTCTAAACTTAATTTTGGTGAAACAACGGTATTATCCGGATTAAAATTAGACGAAACGGTTGTGTTAGGAGGAGAATCGTTAACTGTTAAACCTTATATTTTAAGAATAAAAAATAATGAGAAGATTTATATAGATAAACCTGTATTTAGGATAGGGAAGGAAAGAAGCTTTGTGGATTATTATATATCTGATAATCCGGCGGTCAGCAGAAGCCATGCAAATATTATTATTCGCGATAATAACTACTTTGTAGTTGATACAAATTCCAAAAACCATACTTATGTAGACGGTGTAATGATACAAAGCAATATTGAAATAAAGATAGAGCATGGTACAAAACTTAGATTTGCCAATGAGGAGTTCGAATTCAGACTTTATTAGTTTATTTTTATTGAAGGGGATGAAATGTTTTGGAGTTTATGGTTGCTGCCAGTACTGATGTAGGTATAAAGAAAAGTGTAAACGAGGACAGTCTGGCGGTTAAAGTATATAATACACCTCGAGGAAAATTGTTATTTGCAGTTCTTTGCGACGGAATGGGCGGTTTGGCAAAGGGAGAAGTGGCAAGTGCGACAGTTGTTACTGCCTTTGTAGATTGGTTTACGTCCAATTTGCCGATACTCTCAGCCAATACAATAGAAGACAGTTTTATAAGAAGAGAATGGGAAAGGCTAGTGATAACTGTTGACGAAAAAATTAAGAGATATGGTATAGAACATAATATAACTCTTGGAACGACATTAACGTCTATGCTTATGACAGAAGAGAGGTATTATATCTGTAATGTTGGCGATACAAGAGCTTATGAGATAACGGATAAGCTTAAACAGATTACCGAAGATCACACTATTGTAGCCAGAGAGGTAAAACTCGGTAAATTGACTCCTGACGAAGCAAACAATGATGCCAGAAAAAATATTTTGCTCCAATGCGTAGGTGCTTCGGAAAATATATATCCTGAAATGTTTTTTGGGGAAACAAAAAGGAATGCGGTATATATTCTGTGTTCAGATGGATTTAGACATGAGATCACCCCTGAAGAAATATTTAACGGATTAGAGCCTGATGTAATGCGGGAAGCAGAACAAATGAAGAGAAATATAGAGTATCTTATAAATGTTAATAAACAAAGATTAGAACAAGATAACATCTCAGTTATTGCAATAAGAACGTTTTAGGGGAGAGGTAAAAAAATGTTGCAAATAGGGTCTCTTGTTGACGGTAAGTATAAAATATTGAGTAAAATCGGACAAGGCGGTATGAGCGTTGTCTATATGGCAATCAATGAAAAAGCAAATAAGACCTGGGCTGTAAAAGAAGTTAGAAAAGACGGGATAAAAGATTTTGAAATTGTAAAACAAGGACTTGTTGTTGAAATAGACTTGCTTAAAAAGTTGAGCCATCCCAACTTACCCAGTATTGTAGACGTTATTGAAGATGATGAAACCTTTATCATTGTAATGGATTATATAGAAGGTAAACCGCTGAGCAAGATTCTTGAGGAATATGGCAGTCAGCCACAGGAATATGTAATAGAGTGGGCCAAGCAGCTTTGTGACGTATTAGGGTATTTGCATACGCGTACTCCACCTATTATATATAGAGATTTAAAGCCGTCCAATATTATGTTAAAGCCTGACGGAAATATTATGCTTATTGATTTTGGAACGGCAAGAGAATTCAAAGAAAAAAATGTTGCAGATACTACATGTCTTGGTACAATTGGATATGCTGCACCGGAACAGTTTGGAGGACATGGACAGACAGATGCAAGAACAGATATTTATTGCCTTGGTGCAACCCTGTATCATCTTGTAACAGGAGTAAGCCCCTGTGAGCCTCCATATGAGATAAGGCCCATAAGGGAAATAGATCCTTCACTATCAACAGGCTTGGAAACCATAATAAAAAAATGTACTCAGAGAAATCCGGCAGACAGATATCAGTCTTGTGCAGAAGTGATGTATGCACTTGAACACTATGAAGAAATGGATGACAATTATATAAGAAAGCAGAGAAAGAAGCTGCTGGCTTTCAGTGTTGCAGCATTTTTGACAATCTTTTTTGCATGTAGTGGGTTTATTTCATACGCTTTAGCAATACAGACAGAAAGAGGAAGTTATCTGAATACAATTTCAGAGGCAAACAAATCATCCATGGTGGAAAAAAAGATAGAGCTTTTTGAAAAAGCAATATCCATTAGCCCTGATAAATCGGATGCTTACCTTGGGTTAATATATTGTTTTAAGAGTACTAATGATACATTTGATTTGGATGAGGAAAGTATTCTCAAAAAGCACTTGATTAATAATAAAACGACATTGGAAAAAAATCAGGATGTATTTGCAGAAATATGTTTTGAAGTAGGTAAACTTTACTGGTATTATTATGATTATGGAAATACATCCGATAATAAGATAACCAGAATGATTACAGCATCTAATTGGTTCAATGACTCATTAATTTATGGAGGAGAAAATTTTAGACATAAAGAAATGGCGACAATTTACAGAGATATAGGAAATTTCTACAGAGATATAGCAATCAGCACTATTGAAGCCAGTGACAGAGGAATGTACATACAATTTTGGAATAACTTAAAGGAGCTTCTGTCCATTATTGAGGAAAATGAAAATGAACAAGAGATTGTAAAACTCGAACTTTATGAACTAATTAGAGGTGCTGTTATGCAATATGCAACAAAATTTAAACTGGATGGGGTCACACAAGAAGATATGACAGGTATTATGGATAGAGTATCCAAAGGGCTGAGAAATATTGATGTAACCACAGATAAAACTTCTGAAATGAAGCAAAAAACCGAAGAGCTTTTAGAGGCTACGTATGAAGCTATCAGTCTTGCTTTTAACAATTGATTATAGGGGGAAAAGTATTTGAATGAGTATTCAGTTTTATAGGAATGTTTCAATTATATGCTTTGTTTTGTCCGGTTTGCTGTTTATTTTATCTGTGATTCTTTTTATTAAGTTAAATATTTCAAAAGTGATTGGAGACCTCACAGGAAATTCGGCTCGAAGGGCAATAAAGAGCATTAATGAACAGAGCGCACGGGCCATTAGTAAGAGAAATATGCCAAAACCAGTATATTTTGAAAATAGGGGAGTTCAAGCTAAAAATTATTCATCTCAGAGTCCGATAGCCCCAATTAATAAAACAGGTATTGACAAAAATGTGGAAAACGTTATTGTTCAACCTATGAGCGACCAAAATGAAACAACTCTTTTAGTTGATGATAACAGTAATAATATTAGTTATGATGTAAATTTATCGGATATTACCGAGTCCCTGGAAGGTTTGGGAAATCTATATGCGAACAATCAAGCAGTTAACGAGTATGAATTGGAATTAGACATAACATATTTACATACAAATGATATTATTTTATAAAGGAGAGAGGTTTATAGGTGATGAATAACTCAGGCATGAAGAAATTGTTTTTTATATCGGTGATTTCTATTTTATTCGTATCGCTGTCCATAGTTTTTATGCCTTTTGCAAGCGAACAGAAATTCTATAATTTTATGTTACCTGTATATATTGTGGGGGGGACATTCTGGGGATTTATACTTATAGGATATGGATCGTTGTTAATCCTTAACCACTTAAGAAAAAAGAAATTGAAAGCTTTGGATGTCAAAACTGACGAAAAGAATCGTCCCGGAATTTTTTGTGTATGGACGAACTTGCCGGCAAAGATATTTGACACACTTACAGTGATTAGTTTGGTGGGAATTATTATTGCATTGATGAAGTTTCCCACTGAAACGCGAATGATATTTGTTTTAATTGCCGTATTTTTCTTTTCAGTTAATATGCATGGTTTATTTAATGGAAAGAATTATAGATTCATTAAAGGAGATTAAAATCATAAAAGTAGAGTAAAAAGGGGAGGAAAGATAATGAAGGGGAAGATATTATTTTGTTCGAGAATAGTGGCAGCTATCATTATAGTAGTGCTATTATTTCAAACATTTAATTTTAATTTCGGTCTCAAAATTGATGCAGCGTCAGAAGAACAATCATCTGCTTTTACTTTCATCATAAGATCTGATGAGAATAATTCATTGCCGATTGAAGATGCAGAAGTCTCAGTCAATGTCACTGTAGTTAATAGTGTATATAATACTAAAGTAGATGAATTTACACTAAATGGAATTACTGATGATAACGGAATTTGCTCATTTATTGAAATCACAGAAAGAGCAGATGATGATATAGAACTTCAATGTGAGTATGAGGTGTCAAAGGATGGTTATGTTGCCCAAAATGGCAGTTTTGAAGTGCCTTATGAAATAGGTTTTACGGGAACTAAAATTATTAAATTAAAACCTATACCTAAGGTAACTGTCGCAGGACGTGTTAGTGACCATGGAGGTGAAGCAATTGAAGGTGCGACGGTATCTTTGAAAGGGGTTTATGAATACTCTGTTACAACTGATGAAGACGGTAATTTTGAAATTAAGGATGTCTATAATATAGGGAAGTATTCGTTAGAAGTTACGCATGAATATTATAAAACATTCTATACAGATGAATTAGAATTTAATAATCCTTATTATTCTTATCATCAAATCCAAATGGAATCGAAATATCCGAAGGCGATGATTGGATTTTATGTTTATTGTATTGATAAGAATAATAATCATAAAAGCATATCCGGTGCGAAGGTATTATTGGAATCATTAGACGGGCAATTTAAATACTCAGGAGATACTGATAAAAATGGTTATTTACAGTTCAAAAATGTATTTGCTGTAGGGAATTATTCAGTAGTAGTTAAACATAATGATTATAAGACAATATCTCAAGAGGTCGAGATAAAAAAAGAGGATAAGTCTATCGAAATCCAGATGACTGAAAAATTGGATCAAGAGAAATTTGGATTTGTAATACCGTCTCCTTCTCCCATAACTTATGGTGATAGTTTTAAAAATCCTGCTGAAGGAGGAAGTGGTTCAGGAAAAATTACATATTCAGTTTATCCTCCAAATATAGCAAATGTGGATGAGTTTGGTAACCTTGAAATTTTAATGGCAGGAACGATTACAGTAACAGCAACAAAGGCCGGCGATGAAAATTTTAAATCAACTTCTGCGACGTACACACTAAAAATAAACAAGGCAGACCAAACGGATTTTGCATTCACTCAGGATGAAGTTGAAGTAAAGTTTGGGGAGTTTAAGCAAAACGAGTTAACTACAAATAATCAGAGTGCAGGTAAAGTTTTTTATGAAATTGCTGAGGATGAAAGAGGAATTTTGAAAGGTATTGATAAAGATACCGGAGAATACGAATTTGATGAGTATTTTCTAGAAAAATATGAAAATGAAAATTATGACGAAGTTGATGGAAAGTATTTAGGCAAGGTTGTTATAAAGGCCACTAAGGAGGGAGATGAAAGATATAATCAAGTAACAGATACATATATTTTAAAAGTTTTACCTCAGGATGAGGTTGAATCAAGTGAGATATATTCTATATATGGTGAAAGAGGCAAAAATGGTTGGTACATAAGTGATGTTAGAGTTGACGCAAAAGGTGTTTATAAAATAAAAGCTTTTAATCCAAAACAGACAGGAGCGTCTCAACCTGGTGATTGGAAAGAATCAATTACTTTTATAGAAGAATCGAAAGGACCTTATCGAATATTATGGAGAAACACCGAAACTGGTAAAATTTGGTGGGAAGATATAGAAGGATTGAAGATTGATAAATCACCTCCTAAACTTGAGAAAATTGATTTTACTGGTTCTTTAATTAGCATTCTTTTAAGTACAATAAGTTTTGGGTTTTATAATGCACCAATGACAGTTAGTATTAGAGTTACAGATAATACATCTCATATAAAAAGTCTGTCGTACAAGCTTTATGAAGAATTAAAGAATGATGATGCAAACGGAGGTACTAATAATCAGCCAGTTAAAGAGGGTAAAATTGAATATGAACAGGCTCAACAAGTGGTAGATTACAGTTTTACGATTGATCCTCAGTTTAAGGGTAAATTTTCGATTACAGCAATCGATGAGGCAGGTAATGTTTTGGAATATAATAGCTATGATGATAAGTCTAAGGATAGACTTAATGTTATTGTGGTAGATAATATAGCACCTCAAGTATCGGTTGAGTATGACAATAATAATGTACAGAACGGTAAATATTACAATGCGGATAGAAAAGCGACTGTTAAAATAAATGAAGCAAACTTTTATCCAGAAGACGTTGAAATTATAGTAGGTAAAAGGAAAAAAAATGAAGTGAATTATAAGGAAGAAAAAGTGATACCGCATTTTGATGAGAAAACCATTGACGGAATAACTTACCATGTTGCGGAAATCAAATTTACTGAAGATGCGGATTATACTTTTGATATTAAGTATACCGATAAATCCGGTAATACTTTTGACAATTATGAGAAAGATGAATTTACTATTGACAAAACAAAACCTACAATTGATGTTAAATTTGAGGACAATGAAGACAAAGACTATTACAATAATAAAAGAACAGCAACAATCACAATAAATGAATACAATTTTGATCCGAAAGGTTTGGATGCAAAAATAACAATTAAAGATGCTGATGGTGAAATAATTGATTCAAATGAGTACATTGAATATCTCAAAGATAAATCAAACTGGAATAGAAGAAATAATGGTGTTAACACCATCAAGATTACCTTTGAAAAGGAAGGCTATTATTATCTGGATATTAATTATACCGACTTGGCCGGAAATGTAGATGAAGGGAATTATAAGAAAGAATTTGTTATTGACAGGACTGGACCGACGAATCTATCGATTAGTTATAGTGAACCGGCTTTGGATATTATTTTAGATGCTATATCTTTTGGCTTCTATAATAAATCTATGATTGTTGAAATTTCAGCGGATGATCTTACTTCAGGCGTTGAATATTTTAAGTATTCCTATGATGTTGATGATGGTGTAAGTACTATAAATAAAGGCGGTTCAGGAGAGATTTCTGGCAAGCTGATTAAATATGAAAACAATGGTAAAACAGCGAAGGCCACATTTACGATCGATCCTCAATTCAGAGGTAAGATTTCCTTTGAAGCGGTGGATAGGGCAGGAAATAAGAGTATATTTGATGGTGACAAGACAATAGTAGTAGATGATGTTGCACCAAATGTGGAAGTACATTTCGATAATAACGACGCAGTCAATGAGAACTTTTACAATGCTTATCGTTCAGCCACTATCAAGATTGAAGAAGCAAACTTTTTCGAAGAAGATATAGTAATTACCGTTGGCAAGAGAGGCTATGGAGATTCGGATTATACCGAAACAAGGGTTACACCTGAATTTGTAAAAGATGAAAATAGTGATGTATATACTGCAAAGGTTGATTTTAATGAAGACGGAGATTATACCTTTGATATATCCTATACTGATAAGTCCGGTAATGTATTTGATTCATACGAAATTAATGAGTTTAGCATAGATACTACTAAGCCGGTAATAAAGATAGATTTCGATAATAATTCGGCATTAAACGGTAATTTCTATAATGAACAGAGGATAGCTACCATTACTGTGGAAGAGCATTATTTTAAACCTGAGAATCTCGTTGTAACTTATTCAGCAGTAGATATTGAAAACAATAAAGTAGCTACTGAGGATTTTGTTGCGTATTTAAAGAATCCTGAAAACTGGACTTCAAACGGTGATATACATACAGCTAAAATTGTGTTCTCAGAGGATGCAAGGTATACTCTCAATTTATCGTATACCGATTTTGCCGGCAATAAGTCCGATGATCATGATGTTTGCGAATTTGTAATTGATAAAACTAAACCTGAAAATCTAGCGATAAGTTACAGCACTCCGATATTAGATACTATTATTGATAACCTGAAGTTCGGATTTTATAATTCTCCTGTTGAAGTGATAATAACTGCAGATGACAGATCGGCAGGTATTGACTATATAATATATTCATACCAGGTTGAAGCAGGTTCAAGTCCGAAGAATAAGGGATTAACAGAGCAGAAGATAACCTCTGAAAATATCAGTTACAGCAACAATGGAAGAACTGCTACCGTTAGATTTTCGATTCCTCCGCAATACAGAGGAAGAGTAAATTTCCAAGTTGTGGATAAAGCCGGAAATATAAGCATTTTTGAAGACGAAAAAATTGTTGTAGTTGATAATATAGCACCAGGGGTTACAGTTCGATATGATAACAATTCACCGAAGAATACAAAATATTATAACACTAACAGGACTGCCACTATTACAATAGATGAAGCAAACTTTTTCAGTGAAGATGTAAAGATAATTGTAGGAAAAAGGCTGGATTATGATACTAATTATAGAGAGACAGCAGTAAATCCGAAGTTTACTAAAAACGGAGATATTTATACAGCAGATGTTGTATTTGATGAAGATGCTGACTATACATTCGATATCAGCTATACCGATAAATCAGGTAATGTTTTTGACTCATACACTAAGGATGAGTTTACTATTGATAAGAAAAGTCCTCAGATACAAATAACTTATGACAATAATTCTGCTACTAATTATAATAAGTTTAAAGAAAGAAGAGTTGCGACCATCAAGATTACCGAGCATAATTTTAGAGCATCAGATATCGATGTAAGGATTATTGGTAGAGATAAAAACGGTAATACAGTAGTAAACTTAGGAGACAGATTGAAGAGTGAGTCTGCATGGACACATAATGGTGATGTACATACTGCTACCGTTGTATTTGATGAAGATGCCAATTACGAATTTGATATATCCTATGAGGACATGGCAGGTAACAAAAACTCACCGATAGATTATTCCTCATCAGTTGCTCCAGCTGAGTTTACTATAGATAAAACGTTACCAACCGGACTTATAGAAATAGGTGAATGGCATGCATCTAAAGATGGAACTGTATGGGATATATTCCTCGAAGTTATAACTATGGGGTTATGGACTAATAAAGAACTAATGGTTAATATATCAGCTGAAGATGCACTAAGTGGAGTTGATTATATAAAATATTTCAAAACAGCTACACCGGTAAGTTTGAAGGAAATCATGGAAAAGTCCGAAGGTTGGACAGTATTCCAAGGTGATAAAACTTCTTTCAGAGTTCAACCGGACGAACAGTTTATAGTTTATGCTTCTATTGTTGATAAAGCAGGTAATGTTACTTATATAAGTTCCGATGGTGTAATTGTAGATAATACCAAGCCGGCTGTTAGGGAATTATCTCCCAAAATCAGTTTGGAAGTTAAGGAAGGCTCAAAAAATAATATATTTAATAAAGATGTAAATGTAGATATTAGGGTTGAGGATCCTATTGTTAATGGTTCAGTCTATTCCGGGCTGAAATCAATAGAGTATAAAGTAGTTAACATGGGAAGCGTTACACAGGAAGGAGTTCTTTATACCTTTGATAAAGTAAAGCCTTCGAAGGCTGATTTATTGCAGCAATGGAAAGGAAATATAGTTGTTGATTCGAAGAAGAATAACAGTAATGATGTCAAAGTAATAGTAACTGCTGTGGATAATGCAGGAAATACAGTTACAGAAACATTACCTTTAATGATTGACATAACTCCGCCAAAAATTAAAGTAAGTTATGATAATAACTCTGATGATAATATCTTTAAAGGATTCTTTAAAGAAGAAAGGACTGCTACCGTAGTTATTACAGAGCGAAACTTTAGAAAAGAAGATGTGAAGCTAAAGATATCAAATACTCACGGTGTACAGCCAAGGATAAGTGATTGGTCTTATGTAAGCGGTAAAGGTAATGGTGATGATGATACCTATACAGCGAAAATAACATTTGCGGAAGATGGAGATTATACATTTGATATATCTTATGTAGATTTAGCGAATAATGGTAATACAAGTGTGGATTATGGCGATTCTGTAGCACCTACTGAGTTTACTATTGACAGAACTCTTCCAATAGTAGAAGTTAGATATAGTAACGATAGACCAATGAACGAAAATTACTTCAATACTTATAGAACTGCAACCATATATATTACTGAGCATAACTTTGATGCAAGCAGAGTTAAGATAAGTATGACTTCAACTGATGATGGAAAACCTAATGCAATACCGGTAGTTAGCCATTGGACAAGTAATGGGGATATTCATTCAGCGACAGTGAATTTTAGCAAAGATTCATTATATACTTTTGATATTGAGGTTACCGATAAAGCTGGAAATATGGCTGCAGATTACAAAGAGGATAGCTTCTATATTGATACTACAGAACCTACTATATTGATTACAGGAGTAGCTGATAAATCGGCGAATAATGGAGATGTAATGCCTGTTGTTGAATGCTATGACACAAACATTGATTTCCAGAATGTAACTATCAGTTTGGTAGGGGCTAATAGAAATTCAGTGAAACTGGATGGAATTACTGAGAGAACTCATAATGGTATGATATTTAGATTTAACAATTTTGAAAAGGTAAAAGAAGTAGATGATTTATATACCCTTTCGGTAAATGCTGTAGACAAAGCCGGTAATGCTTCTAATAAGAGTATTACATTCTCCGTTAATAGGTTTGGTTCAGTTTATAGCGTTTCGGAAAGTACAAAGAAAATACTAAACAAGTTTATATCTAAAGAAGAGGATATTACTTTTATAGAAACAAACGTAGATGCTTTACAGGAAGTACGAATAACTTTATTTAAAGATAATATTACTAAAGTTTTGGTTAGAGGAAAGGACTATACAGTCGAAGAAATTTCCGGAGAAAATATGTGGCATCAATATATATATAAAATCAAGAAAGAAAACTTTGTAGAAGATGGGGTATACAGAATTATAGTTTATTCAGTAGACGAAGCAAATAATAAGTCTGGAAATAATATGGATTCAAAACTTACTGAAATTAGCTTTGCAGTAGATAAAACTCCACCAAATATTATTGTAGCAGACTTAGAATCGAATAAAACCTATCCTTTGGCTAATAAACCTGTTTCGATGTCCGTTAATGATAACCTTAGCCTTGAATCGGTTGATGTGTTGCTAAATGGTGAGGAATTAAAAAGTTGGACTAAAGAAGAAATAAAAAATGGCGGATTACAGGATTCCGGATTTAACTTTGAAATAAGTGGCGATTCAACTAAGGCACATACAATAAGCATTGTTGCTACTGATTCGGCAGGAAACAAACAAACTGTTGATATAAAAAATTTCTATGTAACAACTAATTTAATAATCCGTTTTAGAAATAATAAAATTGTATTCTATGGAACTACCGGTGGAATGACAACTCTAGCGATGTTTGCAGTATATGTTATTCTTAGAAGAAGAAAATTGAAGATTGCTAACTAATGAAATTATTTAAAAAAGCTTTAGTTTTGTAACAATAAACAGTACTTTTGTAGAAATAAAAATCTACGAAAGTACTGTTTTTGTTTTGTTAGTTTATTCCTAAACAAATTTGTAAATGTTAACTTATAAAATTGTAAAATTAATATAAAGTTGATTTATTCTTAAGAAATTATTTATAAAATATTAATAATTATACTGTTTACTAAAATATAAATTGTTGTTACAATTGGAGGAAGTGGAAATATTGTGATTAATTAAAACTAACTGGTTGAAACTTTTTTTGTTTTAGACAGTCTAATTTAATTTAGAGGTGATTTGATGTTTAAATTTAAGGGGCGAAAAAATGTATTTTTGGGTGTCTTATTGATTGTGGCAACAGTATTGCTGCAATTTTCATCTATTGCCTTGGCAGCGCCAAACTCAGAAAGTGTGGAAATGAGTGTTGAAGCTGGGTATGAAAATACAGTCAGAGTAAGATCGGATGCACCCTTTTATATAACTCTTGTGAACAAGGGAGAGGGGTTTTCCGGAGAGGCACAGGTTATAATTAATACCGCTTCCCAAAGTAAAGCGGTTTATGCCATAAACTTCGATCTACCGGAGGGATCTACCAAAAAGCTGACTTTGAATGTACCGATAATTACGGCTGTCAGAAAAGTTCAGATTAGGATTGAGAGCAATGGTCGGCTTATTAAAGAGCAGGAATATTCCTTCAATAAAGTTCTTCCACCGGAGACACCTATGATAGGTGTATTGGGAGATGCATATAACCAACTTAGAACTTTAAACGGATTGAGAATTAAACAAAACCAGGTTGATAACATTGGAAAAATAGTAGTTAATAATAGCTATAATGACAGTATGGGAACAGTAATTGAAAGTCCTGCTGAAATTATTCAGCTTAATGAGGAGAATTTACCGGATGATATAAACGGTTTGGCAGCCTTTGATTGCATTATAATTGCCGATTATGACACTTCACTTCTGTCGGATAAACAGATAAAGGCCGTGGAAAAGTGGCTGGATGAAGGAAAAACGCTTATACTTGCAGGAGGCACCAACGCAAAAAAAGTTTATTCCGGTCTTAGTGATTATCTTAAACCCTTTGAAATATCGGGCAGTAAAAAGGAATCTATAGCAGAAAGTCTTGAAAAATTTACAGAGAGAAGTGCGCCAGATGCGCTGGTTGATTTATCGACAGGAAATGTAGGCGACGGTAAAATATTGATAGGAGATGAAACTACTCCTCTTGCAATATCTTATAAAAAAGAGCAAGGCAAATTAATTTTTATTGCTTTTGATCCCACAATGAGTCCTATCTCCGGGTGGGCAAGCAGCAGCGAAATGTGGAAAAGGCTGATGGATGAAAGTATGCAAACAGTGAATACTGATATATATAGAGATAGGGATTATTATCGGTATACTTCAGTAGTGCATCAGGTTCCTGAAGATCAAACTCCACCATATAAAACTCTGCTATTAATCATTTTGGCATATATAATAATTGTGGGTCCAGTATTGTATATTATCTTGAAGTGGAGAGATAAAAGGGATTATAGCTGGATTGTTATTCCCGGGCTGTCTGTGCTATGCCTTGGAATAATATATGCAGCCGGTCTTAGAACCAGATACACATCAGCTGTTATGAACAATTACTCTATAATACATCTTAATTCCGATAGCAAAAAGGCAGAAATTCAGACTTACTCGGGAGTATTTAACAATAGGCCGGGAAAAATGGTTATTGAATATTCTAAAGATTATAAAGTTGAAACCCTTCGGGAAAATGACTACTATTATGACTATAGGTTTAACGTTCCCGATGAGGAATATGAAAAGGCACAGATAAAAAGTAAGATTTATGCAAATGATCCTGTGCGGCATGAAATATTCAATGTGACGTTATGGGAACCCAGTATACTGAAAACCAGTCAAGTTCAGGAATATAGCGGAAATTTGATAAAAAGCGTGAGTTTAAATGGAAAAGAGGTTTCTGTTGAGCTGGTGAACGATACAGGCTTTGCATTCGAAGATTCCTTTATAGTTGTTGGTGAAAATTATGTAGATGTCGGAAACCTTCTTCCCAACGAAGAGAAAAAAATAACTTTTTCATTGGATGACACAAATATTGCTAAGAGCCTTTATTCATATTTAGATTCCAAATATTTTGATCAATCTAATACCTACAATAACTGGCCTAAGAATTGGAGAGAACAGAGCAGAAGAAGGAATGCACTGGAAAGTTTTGATAGATTTTCGAATAACAACATTTTATATAACAATTATAAGAATACCAAAGTAGTTTTTGTTGCGCTGAATTTTGAAAATGTGGATTATGGATTAAAAATAAACGGAAAAAAACCAAAAACTTACGATGCTAATGTGATATTTGCCACTAATGACTTGTATTTTGAAGAAGGAAAAAGATATGATATACCTAAAGGAATAATAGGTCCTGTGTTTGAGGGTGGGGAATATGTAGATTTTTATGGTGCATATGATGAAGGCATGGTTATATACGCCGATACTGAAGTGTTTTATAGATTCGAGATTCCCAGGGATATGACAGTAGATAAATTTACAATAGATTGGTCTGCTGCAGTGCCTGAATATATGAAAGAAATGTATAGTCAGGGAGTTTTGCCTAAGGATCAATTTGGTGCCAGCTATGAGTTATTTATATACAACAATGCTTTATCCGATTGGGAGAAAATGGACGATGTTTTTGAGGCTGAAGAGGAAACCAAGAATTATATAAATGATGAAAATATAATAAAGGTAAAAATTGCAGTTAATATTGATGAGACTGTAGGAAGAAGTGAATATGTGTGGAAGCCGGAGATTAGCTTAAGCGGGGTGAGAAAAAATGCTGGTAATTAATGATCTTGTCAAAACCTACGGCAAATTCAGAGCAGTAGACAATCTTTCCCTTGAAATTGGGAAAGGTGAAATATATGGCTTTGTCGGGGCAAATGGAGCAGGAAAGACAACAACAATGAAAATAATTGCCGGGCTTTTAAAACCAACGTCCGGTTCGGTTGTTGTTGCCGGAATAGATATATTGAAATATCCGGCATCCTATAAAAATAAAATAGGATATATGCCCGACTTTTTTGGGGTGTACGACGATCTTAAGGTGACTGAATATCTGGATTTTTATTCGGGAGTTTACGGTATTGAAAAAAGTCAGAGACCTAAATTGATAGATGAACTTTTGGAGCTTGTTAATCTTACTGACAAAAAAGATTTTTATGTGGATGACCTGTCAAGAGGTATGAAGCAAAGGCTCTGCCTTGCAAGAAGCCTTATACACAACCCTGAACTGCTTATACTTGATGAACCGGCTTCAGGCTTAGATCCGAAAGCAAGAGTTGAAATGAAGGAAGTGCTTAAGGAACTTAAGGATCTGGGGAAAACTATAATTATCAGTTCGCATATATTACCTGAATTGGCTGAATTGTGTACATCCATAGGTATAATTGAGAAGGGGAAAATGGTTGTAAGTGGCACAGTTGAAGAAATAATGCAGAAGGCTGCCCAAAAGAAGATGATTCGCATGAAAGTATTGGGTGATATGGAAGGTGCTGTGAAACTGTTAAAGGAACAGCCTTCGATAGGAAGTATAGAAGTACACAACGATTATCTGGAAGCAGATTTCGACGGAACCAATGAGGTTATGGCTGAAATTTTGAAAACTGCAATTAAAAATGACATTCCTGTTGTTTCCTTTACAGAGGTTGATAGAAACCTCGAATCTGTTTTCATGCATTTGATAGGAGGAAAGGAAGATGAGAATTAATCCTGTAATCGAGAAAGAACTGAAAACTACCATGAGAGGGTGGAGAGCTCCTTTACTTATTCTATTTTATTTGGGGTTTCTTCTCTTGGTTATGTATTTGTACTTTTTGGCAAACGATCAATTGTCTGTCTACGGTTATCAAAGTTTTAATCCCAGAGTGGCAATAAATGCTTTTAATACCCTTGCCTTGTTTCAGCTGTTTTTGCTGCTGTTTGTAACTCCAATCCTTACAGGCGGTGCCATAAGCGGTGAAAGGGAACGGCAAACTTTAGATCTTCTTTTATGCACCAGTTATCCTACCTATAAAATTATATTAGGCAAAATATTTGTGTCCATTGCACACATATTGCTGCTTATTACTGCTTCATTGCCTATTATGGGTATCGTATTTATGTTTGGCGGTGTTGGTATTCCAAATTTGATATTGTTATTCTTCTATTATGTAATAACTGCTTTAATGCTTGGAAGTTTGGGTATATTCTATTCAACGATATTTAAGAAGACAATAGTTGCAATTGTAATGACCTATTTAACCATAGGCTTTTTAACCATAGGCACATATATAATAATGGGACTATATTTCTTATTTTTCGAACGATTTAGCAGTTCACCCGATTTTGCTCAGTTGGCTGGATTTTTATTTGCCAATCCGTTCTTCGGATTCGGTACCGTTATAGAGAATACGGCAACTAACAATTCTATATTTGGGGCTTTGGTGATCCTTGCAAAGGGTGATTTTGGTGCTGATACTGTTGTAAAATCATGGGTGATTAATTTAGGGTTTGATATATTGTTTTCTGCTTTGTTAATAAGTATAAGTGCATGGAAGCTAAAACCGGTTAAATAAGTTGTTTCCACGGCAATACCCGTTGGGAAATCTGGAGAAGGTGAAAATATGGATATTAGGGAAATACTTATGGCCATTAGACCCTTGAAAAGAAGGATGCATTTGAACAATGCATTTCTTTGCTGGACCTATGGGTTTATTTTGGCAGGGATTTTATCGTTTTCTGTATCAACTGCTGCATTGTTTTTTCCTATTCCCTTTGTTAAGGATAAACTTATAGGAATATACTCCTTTATTATTTCGACTTCATTGGTGGTTTCGCTGTTTTTGGGACCTAAAACTGTAAAGACGCTTCAAGTGGCGGATTCACTGGGATTGAAGGAAAGACTGATAACGGCATATCAACTGCAGAACGAAAAGGGTACCCTGGTGGAAATGCAGAGAAAAGATGCCATAAAAGCATTATCCGGTGTGGATTTTAGAAAGTTATATTCTTTGAAAGTACCGGTAGTGAAGATGTTGATAGGTTTTGCTCTATTGGCGACGGTTTTTGTAACCTCACTGATTCCCACTTCTGCCAAAGATAAAGCAGGAATTAAAGAGAATATAATTAACGAGGCTAAAAGTCAGTCAGAGAAGATTGACGAAAAACGCAAGGAGATTAAAAAATCCTCAGTGGTCTCAGATAAAAAGTTGGAGGAAATAAACAAAAAAGTTGATGAGCTGTTAAAAGAATTAAACCAGGCCAAGGATGAAGAGGATGCTCTGAAATCTTTGTCAAAGGCTAAGCATGAGTTGGAAAAATTGAAAAACAGCACTATGCGTCAAGACTTGGAAAAAATATCTGAAAAACTTTCTGCCAATGCTTTGTCGAAGGACTTAAGTGAGGCATTGAAAGAAGGAGATTCAGATAAAATAGATAAGGCAATTGAAGAGATGAAAGAGAAACTTAAGAATGCAGACAAGGAAGAGCTGAATAATCTTGCGGAAAAACTGGAAGAAGCATCGGGGGAGATTACTGACGAGAAACTTAAAGAAGACCTGACAGAACTTTCTGAAGCCATAAAGTCCGGTAATATAAACTCGGCTATAAATAATCTTGACACTTTTTCAATGGACTTGTCCAAATCCGTTGAAAACAGCACAGAGAGCTTAAGTGCCTTGCAGCAGAGTGAAAATATGGCAATTGATCAGTTGACGGAACTATTGGACAACTCGAAATATGCCGTAGCAAAACAGGCTGGTATTAGGTTGAGCGTAGCTCCAAGCGGCTCACAGCAGGGCGGAAGTCAAAACGGAAACGTCCAGCAAGGTTCGCAAGCTGGCTCTGGAGGACAGTCGGGAAGTCAGAACGGCAGCGAGAACCAATCTTCACAAAATGGCCAAAGCAGTCAAGGCAATCAAAGCGGACAGAATGGCCAAGGAGGCAAAGGCGGCCAGGGAAATCAAAGCGGTCAGGGTGTTCAAGGAGGCCAGGGAGGTCAAAACGGTCAGAATGCCGGTGGAGGAGTAGGAGAAGGTTCATCAAATGCTGATGCGGGATATAGAGATGGAGAATCGTCGGGTGGTGCAAAAAAACCCGGAAGTAAAAAAGAAGAAAAGTATGAATCCATATATGCCCCCAGCAGATTGGGAGGGGATTCGCAATCGTCCCAGGTTAACGGCACAAAAAATGACGGTGGTCAGAGTCAGTGGAATGATGTGAAAAGCATTCCTTTTGGGGAAAGCAGTAAAGTGCCGTATAGTGAAGTATATAGTCAGTATAAGGATGAAGCGATGTCGGGGCTTATGGAGGCACAGATTCCATCCGGAATGAAGGATATGGTAAGGGATTATTTTAGCGTATTGGAATAGAGTGACTTAAGATATAAGAGCAAAATAGGGGATATGAGAATAAGAATCAGGGCTGCAAAGCCAATGGATATTACCTGAAACAGGAGGTTTGCAATGGAGGTTAATGAGAAGGATATACAAAACGTTATAGATACTGCAGGCAGAATAGAAAAAGAAGTTGCCAAGCATATGGTAGGACAGAGGGATCTTATACGTCAGGTGCTGATTTCAATATTTGCCGGTGGAAATGTACTTTTGGAAGGTGTTCCGGGCTTAGGTAAGACCAGGTTGGTTAAAACTTTGGGAAAAGTAATGGATCTCCAGTTTTCGAGGATTCAGTTTACACCCGATTTGATGCCTGCCGATGTAGTCGGTACCAATATTATTACAAAGTCGGACGACAAGGGAGGAAGTTTTAAATTCCAACCAGGACCCATATTCAGTAATATTGTGCTGGCTGACGAGATAAACAGAGCAACACCTAAAACTCAAAGTGCTCTTTTGGAAGCTATGCAGGAAAAGACAGTTACTGTCGGTAATACAACTTATACACTTCCTCAGCCTTTCTTTGTTCTGGCGACTCAAAATCCCATTGAGATGGAGGGAACCTATCCCCTTCCCGAAGCTCAGATGGACAGATTTTTGTTTAAACTGAATGTTCCGTTCCCTTCTTTGAAGGAGCTGGTGGATATAGTATCCATGACAACTTCTAAAGAGGATGAGCATCTGGAAAGGGTTACAACGGCAGAAGAGATTTTAGCCATAAGACAAATTACAAGGGAAATCCCAATTGCGAAGCCTGTATTGGAGTATGCGGTCAAATTGGTACTTGCTACTCATCCGGAAAGCGAATATGGGGCTGAAATAGCCAAAAAATATGTACGTTTCGGTTCCAGCCCGAGAGGAGCACAGGCAATAGTTTCAACGGCCAAAATTCGTGCCGTATTAGAGGGAAGATACAATGTAGCCTTTGAGGATATTAATTATGTTGCCTATCCCGCACTAAGGCACAGATTTTTCCTCAATTTTGAGGGAATGTCGGAAGGCATAACCACCGACAGCGTTATTACAGAGATAATAAATAGCATTGAGCGTTAAGGAGAAAGGTGAAAAATAAGTTGAAAAGCCAGCTTTTTGATAGTGATTTTTTAAAAAAACTTGAGCAATTAGTCATAACCTCTAAAATAACTCTTGTTGACGGTGCCGCGGGTAATAGAAAATCCAGGGCTAAGGGTAGTTCTGTGGAGTTTTCCGACTACCGGGAGTATTCCATTGGAGATGATTTTAAGAGAATTGACTGGAATGCCTATGGCAGGTTTGAGAAGCTCTTCATTAAACTGTTTATGGAAGAGAGAGAGGCGCCTGTCCATATTTTTTTGGATAACAGTAAATCGATGGACTGGGGTGAGCCTAATAAGGGTATTGCTTCAAGAAGGTTGGCGGCAGCTCTGAGTTATATAAGCCTTTCAAGTTATGACAGGGTATCTTTGGTATGCCTGAATAATACAGTGGATAAATATAAACCGGACTTAAGGGGAAAGAACTCCTTCACTCAGATTTTAAATCTTCTGGAGAATCTCGAGTATTCAGGAACAACGGATATATTCAATACTATTGCAAAGTTTAATCTAAAGAGCGGCAAAGGAATATCAATAGTGATTTCCGACCTTTTTACCAAGGGAAACCTTTTAGATATGATAAATTATCTTCAATTTAAAAAACAGGAAATATATATATGCCATGTTTTAGCTCCGCAGGAGGTTGAGCCTGAGATCGGCATGAGTTTAAGACTTATTGATATTGAATCGGGTGAGTTTAGGGATGTTACGTCATCACCGGACCTCATAAAGAGCTACAAAAAGGTATATAAAAGGTTTATAACCAATATTGAAGAAATTTGCAAAAGGCGCGGAGTAAACTATATATTTATGGAAAGCTCGTTACCTGTTGAGAGGATGGTTCGAAAGGTGGTGAACAGTATATGACTTTTTATGCACCCTGGGCATTTCTGGGCCTTATTACTGTTCCCATAATTATTATACTTTATCTTCTGAAGCAGAAACACACGGATTATACCGTTTCAAGCCTTTTTTTGTGGGAAGAAGTACTAAAGGATTTGGAGGCAAATGCACCCTGGCAGAAGTTAAAAAAGAACCTGCTTATGATTCTCCAAATTATTGCTGCACTCTTGTTGGTTTTTGCTCTAGCAAGACCTTTTTTAAATGCTTTAGGCAATGATGTTCCACATGTAATTGTTGTAATAGATACTTCTTTGAGCATGAAAGCAACCGATGTGGGGGAAAGCAGAATTGAAGAGGCTAAAAACAGGGCAAGTAGACTTATTAACAATTTAAAACCGGGAACGGCAGTTACGCTTATAAACATGGGAAAAAATGTAAGTATTGAAGAAAACTTAAGCAGTGACAGGGCACGGCTTCTTGATAAATTAAGTAAACTAAAAGCTTCAAACAGTGCTTCCGACATAGAGGAGGCCGAAAGCTTAATATCGTCTATTGTAAAACAGAATCCTCAGACAAGGGTGGTTGTATTTGGCGACAGCCCTATAAATATACCCGATGTGGATGTTGAATTTTCAAAGGTTTCCAACAACGGCGACAACTTTGCTGTAACCATGATGTCTCATACAAAAACAGAAAAAGGTATTACAGTGCTTAGCAGGATTTCAAATTATACTACCCGGGATGCCATTGTTCCTGTGAGTTTATATGTGGATAAAAACGTTTTCGATGCAAAAAATGTGGATATCAAAAAGGGTGAAACGGTAAATGTTTATTGGAACGGAATTTCACCCGATACCTCTCTTATTGAAACAAGAATTGACGTTGAAGATTCTTTAGCTATGGATAATAGGGCCTGGAATGCGGTGAACGATACAAAGGAAAATAAAGTTTTGCTTGTAACGGAAGGTAATGTCTTTATAGAAAAAGTTGCCGGCTTGTATAACGGGATTGAATTGTACAAAACGGGATATGAAAGCAGTGATGAATGGAAAGGTTATGACTTATATATTTTTGACGGCTTTTTGCCTAAGAAACTACCCGATGACGGAAATATAATGGTATTTAATCCTAATGAGAATGATTTGTTCGATATAATCGATTCCATTGAGTATCCGGCAATCAAAGGAATGGACGAAAACATATTCCGGTATGTGGAGGGGTTTGACTTTTCCATAGGAAAGACCAAAACTTTGAAAGTACCGGAATGGGGCAGGGAGATTTTAGATATTGATGGCGGATGTGCAGCCTTTAGCGGAATATATGACAACAGAAGGATTATTGTATTCGGATTTGATGTTCATAACACCGATCTTCCACTTACGCCTGCATTTCCTATTATTATGGCCAATTCCTTTGACTGGTTGCTGCCTGAATTCGTAAATAATGCCCAAAACGTCTATGCCGGTGAAGGCATTGAGTTTAATATCGGGCTGAATACACAGGAGGCTTTTGTGGTAACTCCTTCAGGCGAAAAGATACAGATAGCGCCGCCGTTTCCGGTAAAGATTTTTGAAAAAACTGATGAACCTGGATTGTATACTTTAGTACAGAAAAGCATTGAGGGTGAGCAAAAGTTTTATTTTACAGTTAATGTACCCTCTCAGAGCGAATCCAATCTTGCTCAAATTGAGAATGTCGAAAATGGTGGTGGAAATCCTCAATCACAGGCGGAAGATGAGCAAAAGCCTGTAAAAACTGGGATGAACCTTCAGCCCATAATATTATGGCTAATAGTAATAGTTTTACTGATAGAATGGTGGGTTTACACAAATGGTGTTTAGATTTAATTATCCTTTGTTATTGCTGTTAATACCGATAGTTGTTGCTTTCGTCCTCTTCAGAGCAAAACGCCTGTTCCGCCTTGCAGCGTGGAGAAGACGTTTAATTGTAGCTTTAAGGGTTGTTGTTGCCATATTGCTGATACTTTGTATTTCAGGATTCGGATTGAAAAAGACTACAGACAGCGCCACAACCGTTTTTGTGGTTGACAGCTCTGACAGTGCCGCAAATTCAAGAAAAGCAGCAGAGGACTTTATAAGGAAGGCTATTAAGAGTAAGAAATCTTCAGACAAAGTTGCTGTTGTTAATTTCGGAACTAATACAGCAGTGGAAGCTATTCCTTCGGAAAATATTAATTTTACATCAATTCAGACAGAGATAAACGGCAAGTTTACAGATATTGAGCAGGCCTTAAAGAATGCTGCTGCATTAATTCCGGCAGAAGACAGAAAGAGAATTGTATTGATAAGCGATGGCGAGGAAAATGCAGGGGATGCTCAAAAAGCAGTTAAAGCATTGGCCGGTCAGGGCATAAGTCTCGATGTTTATCCTGTTGGCAATGAAATTGGAGACGAGGTGCTGATAAAGAAAATTGATGTTCCTGAGACTTTAAGGCTTAACGATAAGTTTGAAGTTTCAGTAAAAATAAGCAGCAATGTGAAGACTACAGGGAAATTGAAGCTTTACAAGGACAGGGAATTGGCAAATGAAATAAGTATAGATATTCAAGAAGGGGACAATAATTTTGTGTTCTCGGATACAGCCCTTAAAGGTGGAGTTGTGACCTATTCTGCTGAGATTGTGGCAGAAGATGACACCCTAAGTCAAAATAACAAGATGTCCTCTTTCAGCTACATTGAAGACAAAGCCAGAATATTGGTAATCCACGACAAGGACGAGGGAGGTACCGAGCTGGCAAAAATAATGGAAACTGACGCAGAAGTTCAGATAATCAGACCGGAAAATGTTCCTGTTACCATGGAGGAACTTCAAAAATATGACGGATTTATTATGTCCAATGTATCGGCTGAAAAAGTGGATGATAAATTTTTAGACAATCTTGAAATTTGTATAAGGCATTTGGGAAAAGGGCTTTTAGTAACCGGCGGAAGCGACAGTTATGCTTTGGGCGGATATTATAAGACGGTACTGGAAAAGGTGCTGCCGGTAAATATGGATATTAAGACAAAGGAAGAAGATCCAAACCTAGGACTGGTAATGGTGATAGACAAATCCGGCAGTATGGCAGATGGTCAGTATGGAGTTTCCAAGGTGGAACTGGCAAAGGAAGCTGCCATACGTGCCACCGAAGCATTAAAAAGCAATGATATGGTAGGCGTTTTAGCTTTTGATAGTGCCTATAAGTGGGTGGTGAAAACAAAGAAAGCCGATAATCTTAAATCGATACAGGATGATATCGGAACAATAAGAGCTGATGGAGGAACAAGCATACTGCCTGCTCTTGAGGAGGCATATCTTTCATTGAAAGATGCCGACACCAAATTGAAACATATCATACTTCTTACCGACGGTCAGGCCGAAAGAACGGGCTATAGCGAATTGGTGAACAAAATCCGGGAAGCAAAAATAACTCTTTCCACTGTTGCTGTTGGGAGCGAGGCAGATACATTGCTTCTTAAAGCTTTGGCCGCGGGAGGAGGTGGAAGGTTTTATGCCACCGATGAATTTACCGACATTCCCAAAATATTTGCCAAGGAGACATTCCTTGCAGGAAAGTCCTATTTAAACAACAGAACTTTTACACCAAAGCTTACAGCTTACTCACCCATACTTAGCGAAATAGAGTCCATACCTTCACTGGACGGGTATGTGGGCACATCGGCAAAGAGTACAGCAAGGGTAATATTTTCAAGCGATCAGGATGATCCCATACTTGCTACATGGCAGTATGGTTTAGGAAGAACGGCGGCATGGACTTCCGATGCAAAGGGGATGTGGACTTCAAGCTGGATGCAATGGGAACAGTCCCCAAGATTTTGGAAAAATCTTATTTCATGGCTTATTCAAAAGAAGGTCAAGGATGATTACAGTTTAACCGGCGGTATTATAAATGGCAAAGGCAATTTGGAGTTGACTCTGCCCGCCGATGAGAGACTGGAAAATGAGACGGTTGAAGCTACAATAGTGAGCCCTGGCGGGAAAGAAGAGATAGTAAAGCTTGAACCGATATCCCCCGGAGTTTACAGGGGCAGTTTTACGGGCGATGAAACCGGCGTGTATATTGCCAATGTAAGTGTTAACAGCAATGGTGAAACGGTAAAGAATATAAATTCCGGTATAATAATTCCCTATTCCCCGGAATATGACAGAATCGGCAAGAGTGATGGGAATCTTTTGGAAAAGCTTGCTGTAGAAGGCGGGGGCAGGATTTTAAGCAAACCGGAGGAAGTTTTCTCAGGGCAGCTTAAGCAAACTGTGGCAATAAACGATATGACCAACCCTCTGCTGATTTTGGTAATAATTCTCCTTATGTTGGATATTGCTCTTCGAAGACTAAATATACCTTTTGAAAAGCTGGAGCCTGTAGTGAGCAAGATTGCTGAAAAAAGTGAAGCTGTGGCAGGTATGCTGGTAAAGCAGTTTAAACGGGAAAGAAAGAGTGTTGCTAAACAGCTAAAGACTGAAAAGGTTGAGGAGAAAATTCAAAAACCTGTTGTTAAAGTAAAGCAGGATAATGAAATAAAGGTTGCTAAGAAGGATATGATAAAAGAGGTTTCAAAGAAGAATGAAACGGATTCGGATATTTCCAAGATTTTAGCTAAGCAACGTAACCGTAAAAGATGATTTGAATTTTTTAAATAATCTATTATCGTTTATATTTATAATATCGAATATTGAAAGCATGAAGGTTATCAGAATAGTCTTTTTTCTTAATATATATATATTATTGAATTTGGAAAAATAAATTTCACATATACAAAAAAGGCGAGTTGATTTTATTCTTATTATAAAAAAGGTATATTTTTATAATGTGAAAATAATTATTGACATAAGTTGGTTTTGATTATTAAATGAACTAAATAATCGAGGAGTAAAAGATATCCTTAACCTGTGTGCAGATGGAATAACAGGAATAAAGGAATCAATAGCAGTGGCCTATCCTCAGACAGAGTACTAGCATTGTATTGTACACCAGGTTTACATTAAAGTATGTAGCGGAAAAGGACAAAAAGGCATTTTCAGCTGATTTAAAGAGTATCTATCAAGCACCGTCAGAAGAAGCAGGATACGAGCAAATGAAGGCAGTCACAGAGAAGTGGCAAGAGAATTATCCTAATGCCATGAAGAACTAGACATTAAATGGGGATGTAATCAGCCCAATGTTTAAGTTTTCGGCAGATGTTCGAAAGGTTATTTATACTACCAACGCAATAGAGAGACTAAATAGTACGTACCGCCGTCTAAACATCAAAAGAAGTGTATTTCCAAGTGATACTTCACTTTTAAAAGCTTTGTATTTAGTAACATTCGAAGTTGCAAAATAGTGAACACTGCCTATAAGGAACTGGAGTAAGGACTATTGGGAGTTATCTATCGTGAATAAGGGAGATTACCATAGCAAAAAGAAAATGGCCAGTCAAGAGTGAATAAATGCCCTTTTACAATGGTGCTCTTTACATACCATTTGCTTTTCACTATATTATAACCAAGGGCTTGTAAGCCAAAATCTGACTTACGAGCCCATTAAAAAATTATCATAGAAAGTCAATTTACAGAAAAAGTTTCACACACCACCAAGAAGGAGAATTTTTATTCTTTTATACACAAAATTTTCAACAGCCTCTTTTAAAGCTTTTCCTATTCTCAGTTTTTACCAAAAGGAATATTTCTATTTTTGTTTTACAGTCATTAACTAATAGTTTTTATGCTTCATATAGCTCTTTTATTTTACGGAACCAGCTTTCAACTTCATCAAAAACACCAAGTTCTACTAAGTGCTGTTTTGTAATCTTTTTAGTTACTTTGCAGTTTAATATTTGTTTTATTCGTTTTTCACGTTCTGATACATCGTTATAGTCTTAAGTAGTAGTGTAAAATTGATGACTTAAAATTACTGGAAAATAT
>ENA-UPSB01001213-UPSB01001213.1-bioreactor-metagenome-genome-assembly--contig:-NODE-1213-length-31922-cov-5.086673_pt1 | contig 31922 bp, 32 predicted proteins | sample MGYA00238182_ERZ773286 | MGnify/ENA primary metagenome ERZ773286 (study PRJEB29026, sample SAMN07631240) | bioreactor metagenome | isolation source: Switchgrass digestor | place: USA: Dartmouth...
TGCCACCTTTTAAAACATTCACATAAAAATCATGGGCAAAGGCACTGGAAGCTGCAAGGGTAAGACCGGCTACCACTGCTAAGATTGTGGCAAAGGCCACAGCGCAGAGAAAAGCCAAAAATGTCTCTCCGCCGATTGTGCCGGCCCCTCCGCCCAATACTTGGGCTAAAAGCGGCGCAGCCATATTGCCCCCTGCATCTGTCGCAATTACAGCCTCGCGCCCGACAAAATAAGCCGCTCCGAAACCCAGAAAAGTAGTCATGATATAAAAGGATCCTATCAACCCCATAGCCCAAAGCACCGAAGTCCTGGCAGCCTTGGCCGTGGGCACAGTATAAAAACGCATTAAAATATGAGGCATCCCTGCCGTACCAAGCACCAAAGCCAATCCCAAAGAGACCAGTTCGATAGGATTTTTATACAAAAGTCCGGGCTCCAAGAAGCTTTGTCCGTATTTTTCCGCTAACCCGTTAAAAAAAGCCACAACATTGAAATTAAATTTCAGTAATACCAAAAAACTAAGCAAAAATGCTCCGAACATGAGAAGTCCGGCTTTGATTATTTGAACCCAAGTTGTAGCCAACATGCCACCGCAGGAAACATAAAGAATCATCATCGAGCCTATTAAAATAACCGAAAACTCATAGGGAATATCTAAAAGCAATTTAATTAAACTGCCTGCCCCAACCATTTGGGCCAGCAAATAAATGACGCTGATTGTGATTGTGCTCAGAGCGGCAGCGGTCCTCACCGTCTTGGGTTTAAGCCTATACGCCAACGCATCGGCAATGGTATATTTGCCACTGTTTCTAAGCGGCTCAGCTACTATTAATAAAACAGTGATATATGCTACCAGCCAACCTACGGAATAAAGAAATCCGTCATAACCGTTAAGGGCGATAAGCCCGGCTATTCCCAAAAAGGAAGCGGCGCTCATATAATCTCCGGCAATGGCAAAACCGTTTTGAATGCCGCTAATGCTGCGACCGGCCGCATAAAATTCCGTAGCGGTTTTGGTCCTCCGAGAAGCCCAATAGGTTATAAAAAGCGTAACAGCCACTACTAAAGCAAACATGCTAAAAGATAATACCTTCATGTAACTCATTCTTGTTCACCTCCACTTTTTTGTTGTCTGATTTTTTCAGCCAACGGGTCGAATTTTCGGCTGGCAACATAGGAATAAGCCGCCGCCACAAGCCAAGCCACAAAAAACTGTGATAACGCGAAGAGGTAGGCCCAGTTGATCGAACCGATCGCTCTGGTTTTCATTATTGGGAGATAACCCACACTTAACGGGAGGGCAAAATAGTAGGAAAGAGAAAATATAATAACCGGAACCAAAAATTTTACTTTTTGGGAGATTAATTCTTTAAATTCCTTACTCTCTCTGATTTCCTTCCACATATTAATCACCTCTTTGAATTTTTAATGTATTATATCTGCCCTTCTAATTTCCAGAAACTAAATTCGGCCGAATTGCTTCAGACTAATATTTAGCCGCTAAAAAATGACTTTTAATAAAACAAAAGCTCTCCCATTTTAAGCAGGAAAGCTTTTTTCATAAAGAAAACTAGCCGCTTTAAGCCTTTTACACAAAAGAATTGACCGCTAAAGGCTCTATTTCGGCATTTCGCTAGTAAATAACTTGTCTTGCCAAAACCGACCATATCTATTTATAATAGATTTTAGCCGGAGATTTCCAATTGGTTTTTTAATAGTGACTTTTTAATAAATTATTTTTATTTTTGCGGGAGAAAGGATGGGATTGTATGAAAGACTTAAAAGGAACAAAAACGGAAAAAAATTTGCTTGAAGCTTTTGCCGGTGAATCAATGGCCAGAAACAAATATACTTACTTTGCTTCGGTTGCCAAGAAAGAAGGCTATGAACAAATTGCCGCTATTTTCCTGGAAACTGCTGAAAACGAAAAAGAGCATGCCAAACTTTGGTTCAAAGCTTTAAACGGTATCGGCAACACTATGGAAAACTTGATTCAAGCTGCTGCCGGTGAAAACGAAGAATGGACCAAGATGTATGCCCGTATGGCTCAAGAAGCCAGAGAAGAGGGCTTTAACGAACTGGCTGCATTGTTTGAAGGTGTTGCCAAAGTGGAAAAAGAGCATGAAGAAAGATACTTAAAACTGCTGGAAAATATCAAACAGAACGAAGTTTTCAGCAAAAAAGAAACTACTGTTTGGAAATGCCGCAACTGCGGACATATCCATGTAGGAAACGAGGCACCCGAACGTTGCCCGGTCTGCGCTCATCCGCAAGCTTATTTTGAAGTGGCCGCAAAGAACTACTAATTTGTTTAGCCTTAAATACCTCCATCAACTAAGATGAGAGGTATTTAAATACAGAAAGGGGAATTAAACATGACTGAATTGAGAGATTTGTATAAATGTCAAATTTGCGGTAACGTAGTAGAAATTGTTCATCCCGGAGCACCTGCTTTAGTATGCTGCGGGCAGCCAATGGAAAAACTAATAATAAAAACGGAGGACACAGGTAAAGAAAAGCATGTCCCTGTGATCGAAGCCGCTGAAGACGGTGTATTAGTTAAAGTCGGCAGTGTCGAACATCCGATGGAAGAAAAACATTACATTAAGTTTATTGAAGTATTGACCGCTTCCCAAGTTCTCCGCGCAGAATTAAACATTGAACAAAAACCAGAAGCCTTTTTCCGGGTAAAACCGGAAGATGTACTGGCTGCAAGGGAGTATTGCAATATACACGGCTTATGGCAGAAAAACAAGTAATCCTTTAAATGTGGGATTATCCTTAATTTCAACGGAGGAAATAAATGTATAAGCCAAAACGTTTCTCCCGAAAACTCTATATTTTAACTACGGTTCTTCTTCTGATTGCATTTGTTTTAACCGGTTGTTCCGGAATTAGGACAGGTACCGAAGCGCCGAACTTTACCCTTTCGGATCTTGACGGCAACCAGGTTACTTTGTCTGATTTACGCGGTAAGAATGTTTTTTTAAACTTTTGGACTACATGGTGCGAACACTGTGTTGTGGAAATGCCCGATATAGAACAAATCCATCAGGAATTTCAGAATAAAGATCTGGTAGTTTTAACCGTCAATACCGGCGAAGACATTGAAACAATAAGAAAATATATGGAAGAAGAAGGCTATACTTTTACGGTTCTGTTAGATTCCGGCTTGGATACAGCCCGGTTATACAAAGTATCAGAAATTCCCGCTTCTTATTTCATAAATAATGAAGGAATTGTTGTTTCCAAAAAAGTTGGCGAAATGACCAAAGCAGAAATGCTTGAAGAAATTGAAAAGCTATACCAATGATCAAATAGAACATGCGAATATTTTTTCTGTGAGAAGCTTGCCCAAATACAATTAGCAACTTTCAAAAGTGTATTTGGGCAAGTTTATATATAAACGTCCGGCACATACATGTCTGATTATACAGGAGGATACGGGATTGGAGAATGTTTCCTTTGCGATGTCTTTTGTGGCAGGATTGCTCTCTTTTTTGTCGCCTTGTATCCTGCCTTTGGTCCCGGCTTATCTCGGTTTTCTGACCGGAAGTGCTGTTAACGCCCTCGCTGATCAGGGAAAAGCAAACCTAATGTTCAAAGCTTTAGGCTTTGTATTCGGTTTTTCTTTAGTATTTATTATTATGGGCGCTTCAGCCAGTAAATTGGGTCAACTCTTTGCAGAGTACAGACCCATTTTGACTAAAATAGGAGGAGTTATAATTGTTCTGTTAGGCATCCATCTGACCGGACTCTTTAAAATCCGATTTTTGTATCGTGAAAAAAGACTTATTTCTTTTTCGGAAAAAAATCAAGGCCTCGGCTCAGTCTTCATCGGTATGGCTTTTGCCACGGGCTGGACTCCTTGTATAGGTCCAATATTAGCAGCGATTTTGATCTATGCCGGAAGTATGGATACCGTCTTTAAAGGAGTTTTGCTGCTGACATTTTATTCTCTAGGGCTTGCGCTGCCTTTCCTATTGGCAGCATTGGTAATTCACAAGTTCTCCTCTTATTTCCACCGATTTGCCAAATATCTTAATCTTGTGTCTGTCTGCAGCGGCTTGCTGTTAATTATGACCGGCCTATTGATTTTTACCAACAAACTAACTCTGTTAACGAGTTTTTAGAAAGGAGTACATAGATGGCAAAAAATATCCCCGTCTGGCTAATTGTTGCCCTTGTGCTGATTCTAGGATTCTTTGTGTACGGTCTGTTGAGCAATTCCACCGCCGAAAGCCAGAAGCCGCCTGTTTTGGACGAACAAAGTAAACCAGATACCGCTGAATCTAATACGCCGAACAACGGGGATGTTCCGGTCGCACCGGATTTTACACTGACGGACTTGGACGGCAATTCAATAACCTTGGCCGATTTTAAAGGTAAATATTTGATTTTAAACTTCTTTGCGACTTGGTGCGGTGTGTGTCAAGCCGAAATGCCCGAGCTTGAAAAAATTTACCAAGATTATCAAGGAAAAGATTTGGTTGTGTTGGCCGTAAATATAGGCGAAGATCCGGACAAGGTCAAAGATTACCTTACAGCCAACAATTATACCTTACCGGTAGCTTTTGATCAGGAACTTACCACTGCCATAACCTATAGAGTTTCCTCGATACCGGTCACGTTTTTTATCAATGAAGAAGGGCTAATAGAAGGAAAACATTTGGGACTGATCGATTATGAACAAATGGCAGCTTTGCTGGACAAACTATTGCAGTGATCCATTAGCCTCATTTATTTTTTTAATATAAAAGTTAATGCCTATCATCATACCAAAAAAAATGCGGAGGTTAGATAATGAATAATGACTTGGACCGCATCATTGAAAGCTTAGAGAATTTAAAACAAAGCTTAGAAAATGATACAAACTACGCTGTTTACTGGCTGAGCGAGACCATAGATTTTTTAAGCAATGAAGACTATTTGATGGCGTTATGGTCCTTTGATAAGTATCAACAGGTGCTAAAATCTATAAATTTTGCTAAAATTCAGCAAAGCAGTGAATTGCTGCGCGAAAAATTGGCCCAAATAGAGAAATTGGCTCAAAAAAAGGAGTGAGGTGGTATATCCACCTCACTCCTTTTTTCAGTTACTTACTTCTGCAGAGCCTTAGGTGTTTTGGGCTGGTACAGCAAGTAGGCGCAAGCAAAGACGGAGCTTGCCGTTGCCAGTAGTACGAACAAAGAAGTGACGAGAGTGCAAGCAATCCTTTTCATTACCTACTCCTCCTTCCTTCCTTTATTAAATACAGGCAGCAAGGTTAGGGACTGGTAGCCTATTCCTAATGCTGCACTGGTATTTATTAGTAGGTTGCTGCTCAGCAAAACAATGATCAGGGTAATAAGTACAAAGGTAAGGGAAGCTATTTTCAGCTTTTTTCTAAAAGTTTCCGAATGAATCGGTTTGGCTTCCGAATCAACTGGGGCATATAAATAGACGATTACTAAAGAAATAAGCAAAACCGCCACCAAAACACCCAAGTTTGTGAACCCGTGATTTACGATCTCTTTAGCCCCGACACCGATTAGGGAGTAGACAACAGCTCCGAACGTTAAACATTTTATAGGAGTGCTAAAATGAGCGCCACCGGACAGCTTACGCAAAAAGCCTCCGAAAATTGTCGCTATAATAGCCGGAAATACCGAATCAAGCAAATAAGAAATTCCCAGAATTGCCAAAAAGCCCAAAATAGACAGAACAAACGTCTCTATCCCGTAGGCAATGATTTCTTTCTTTTCCTGTTCATAGCCCAAATCAGCAGTTAAACTATCTGTGAGCCTTTGGCTGATCTCCGATAAATTCACCCGTTTCGCCCCCTGCCTCCTGTAATCTTTTGTTTTTTCGTTTCTTAAAATAAGAGATTACGTAAGCAAGCATGAAAAGAATAAATGTATGGACCCAAGAAACGGCTATCCTTTGATAAACATTGTTATAGGTATTTGCCACAAAAGAATACAAATCCTGACCGTTCAAAAAGCTAAAGAACGTCAAGCAAGCTATTTCGATTACAATTAACAGAACTTGAGGTAAAAAAGCAGAAGTTAAGGCGGTAATTACATTTATTTTTTCGACATAAATCAAAAAGATAAAAATTATAAATATTATCGCCAGTATATGAAAACCAAACCCAGCCGGGAACAACCTTATTAAATAAGCCGTGAACGCAATACTTAGACCTAAAATGATTATCCTTGGCCGGTTCAGAGCTGTATCGGCAAACAAGTATCCCAGTATAGCTAAGGCTATGCTCTCCGGAATTCCTTGTAAAATCAAGGCTAGAAACGGTATAGGCATTGGTTCTCCCTCAGGTAATTCCTTTTTTTACACGTAATTTATGAATAAGAAACGTTATAAGCGAAAGCAGAATCAACTGGGGTATGCCAACTAATGTTCTCACTACCCAATTTGTACCCAAAACTTCCGGAGTAATTTTAAACATTGGAACAATTACGGCCAAGCACGCAGTCTCAACAATAATCAGAGTCAAATAGCTGACCAAACTGCCTATTATTGCCCTGAGTAAATCTATTTTCAGCCATAAAATCATGAAAATAATTAGCAATACAATCAAAGCAAGGGTATGAATCCCGAAGGCTATAGGCAGTAACCTAAGAAAATAATTAATTCCAACGAGTATCACACTTAAAGGAACAATTTTCTTCCAATGCAACTTGGCTTTTACCAGAACACAGGCTAGGGCTGTTATTATTACCTGTTCCGGGACACCTTGAAAAATAAGAGCTAAAACTGGTATTCTCATTTTTCCTCCTTATATATCCATTAATTCTACATTATTTCATTTTTTCCTTTTTTATCCTACTATTTTTGGAAAATATTTTTTATTTTAGTTATTTATGGTAATGCAGTCGTTTGACGATTTTTTTAATGGAAAGCTGACAAAAAAGGTTGTACCGCTTTCGCTTGTGGCAAAATCAAATCTGGCATTATGCCTGTTGGCTATTCCGATAGATATGGCCAGACCCAAGCCCGTCCCTGTTTCCTTTGTGGTCAAGAACGGAGTACCAATTTTATCTCTGACTTCCGGCGGTATACCTTTGCCCTCGTCTTTAACAGCCAAGACTACTGAGTCTCCCTGTAAATAAGTCTTAATCTCCACTTTACCCCGCTCCGGAGTCGCTTCCAGTCCATTGCGAACCAAATTCAGAAGCAACTGCCTAATCTCAGACTCGTTAAGTTCAAGATCCGGAATTTCCCCAAGTTCCAACAATACTTCTTTATTGCAATTGAAAGCATCCGCTTGAACCATCGGATAGATCCTAGTTATGATATCATTCAGATTAAGCAGTTTTGTACAATCCACATTGGCTTTAGCCAAGGATAGAAAATCCGTAATAATAGCATTTGCCCTGTCAATTTCCGAAATCATCAGATCCATAAATTCTTTATTTTGAACAGAGTCGGTTCTGGACTGAAGGACCTGCAAAAAACCGCGAACGGTAGTAATCGGATTTCTTACTTCATGGCTGATACCCGCGGCCATCTGGCCTATCAGATTAAGTCTCTCTAGTTTTTTCATTTCATTTTCCTGTTGCCTGCTCAACGTAATATCCCTAATAAAGACCGTTACGCCGTTAGCATAAGGGTAGGAATATACTTTGTAGATTTGGGACTCCGCTATCTCAACCTCCTCCCAAGTCATGGGCTTTTTAAGATTTACAGACTCCCGCAATTTAGCAGCAGTCCGGGTAGAATTAATTTCAGGTAAAGCCTCCCATATTACTTCACCTGTTAAATCAGCTTCCTCTTTACTGAAAATTTCCTTAAACCTACTGTTGACAAAGGAAAAACGCCAATTCGGATCCAAAGAAAAAAAGCCATCGGAGATACCTTCCATAATAGTGGAAAGTTTTTCATTTGCCGCCTCCAACTTCTGATTAAGTACGTGTAGATTCTCCAAATGCACTCGTATACGATCAAAGACAGGTTGCAGCTCCGGCAAATCGGCTATTCCTTGCTGATCAACAAGATTATCGTTCAAAATACTTTGAGTAAAATTGTTCAAAGAGTTTTTTATCCTGTTTATGCTTTTATTAACAATCATCAAAACAAATAATATCAAGACAATAATTGGCACAAACATCATACTGTAATTTATGTACTCAGTCAAATAGACTACCGAGGCGCTGCTTATTGCCCAGGTATGACCAATAATCCTATCGCCGGCGAACACCGGAACAGCTACCGCAATTATTCCTCTTCCATCCAACCCATATATTCCTATATTTGAAAAAAACTGTGGTTCTTTGGTTTCTTTAAGTGTTTTTAAAATGTCTTTATGATCAGGCAAATATTCATTCTTAACTTTATTGGCAGTCTGACAGAATTGGAAACAGTAATCGAGACTATCGTCATAATAGCCTATACAAGCCAAGGAGTTGTCAATAGGAATCTTTTCGAACATAGGAATAAGCAAAGAATCGATTTTTTCCGTTTTTTGCTCATCAGTCAAATTTCCGTTCTGCATTATTTCAAATAAGGCATTTAAATTAGTGCTTATAATAGTTTCTACTGTAACTGCTTTGCTAAAAAGCTCAAATTTTTTTTCAACTGCCGCTTTGGACCAATAAATATACATAATAAAAAAATAAAGCAATGAGAATATGCAAAATAATAAAATGCTAATCTTTAAAAGGCTTGTCTGTATAACCGAGTGTTTGGATTTCAAGTTTAAGCCCCCTGCTGTTATTTTTATTCTAATCTAATGGATAATTATAATAATTTATTATTTATTGTATAGCCTCGACATAAAAAATGGTAGCCTAAAAAATCCCTATATTTACAAAAAAGAATAAACTTTCTTTATTTTTCCGATAGTTCTATTAAGTAGCTGTTCTCATAAAACATGATTTCTTTTTAAAAACTATAATGATTCTTAGAATCTAAGCTTTTACCCAATCTAAAGTATAGAAAATCTTTAGCAACAAATAATAATCTTAAAAAAGACATAAGGAACGGATGTAAAATGAAATCAGCAATGAAATTCTTGGCAGCTACAGTTGTCTTTTTCCTTTTTCTTTCTCTGAGCGGCTGCGGAATTTTTAACCGCGAGGACAACCAAAGCCAAAAACAGCAAACTAAGGACATTCCCAAATCCCTGGAAACTATTGAAAAAGACCTGGAACAGCTATTCTTGGCTTTAGGCGGCCCCTCTATAGAGCTCGAACAGCAAGGTTCAAGTCAAATGAGCAATAACCGACAGAATCAACAGCAAAGCTCGAATAGCGCAGAGCAGTCCAACCAAAAACAAACTTCCTCCGGCGAAAGCCAGCAATCGGATTCCGAACCCAAAAAAGATTCCGGCCAAGCCGATGATCCCAAAACAAAGATTTCAGAGGCTGTGCAAAATTTACATTTAAGCTGGAACGATTATATGCCGGAAATAGTTTCCAAAGGAGCCGGAAGAGAGCTTATGGACGGTTTCAGCACCGCATTGAACGAACTTAGCACTGCCGTTTCGACAGCAGACCAAAAGGCTTTACAAATAGCAGCCAACAAACTGTATAAATATGTGCCCGATTTTTATGCCTTGTACGAAGGGAAACTGGCTGAGTTTAAAAGAATTAACTACTATGCTCGCAATATTATTATCTACGCAGCTTCCGATGATTGGGACAACGCTGCTTTGAACTTGGCCGATTTAAAAGATACTTGGACCTTGGCCAAAAACTCAGGCCCCCAGCAACAATTGGATACCACAAAGCTTGAACTCTCGATTTATGAGTTGGAAAAAGTTATTCAAAGTAAAAACAAAGATTTGGTCAAAACCAAGGGTGAATTGACTCTAAAAAATATTCAAGATCTATTGAAATCCTTAAAATAGTCCTAAAACTTAATTAAGCACGTTGTATTTCTTATAATTAAGGCAAAAATGGCAGTCGTCCTACCTATGGATGTACTTGCCTTTTTTATTTTTTGAAGAATAAAGTTTCCCTACAACTCTTTCTGATTTTTTTATTATTATAGTTGTTCCATATTTCACTTAGCAATTACTTCTTAGAGTTATTTCTCAATTAATTAGAAAAATATGCTATTATAAATGTATAGTCCTTAACGAGGTGGAATATGCAGACTAAATTTTTTATAAGAATGCTTCCAAAATTGCTGTTTTTGGCAGTTATAAGTCCTCTGCTGGCAGCTTTTTTAGTCCCTTATTGGAATAGTCAGACTGCTTATATCCACACCGGACTCGAATTAGCTCGTGTCTTTATCCTGATTTGTTCTTTTTTAATTATTGCCAGTATCCACAAACAAAGCTTTCAGATTAATATTATATTAGGCCTTGGCTTTTTGCTGGTTGCCATTTTCGATTTGTTCCATATCTTTTACCATCAAAGCTTCCCGTGGAGTTATCCTGACTATTACGACCTAAGCACTCGCTATTGGATTCTCGCCCGTCTAACGGAAGCACTGGTATTTTTGTCAGTCACAAAATCTTTCGGTCGAAATATCAATATTTATCTGGGATCCGCCTTAGCCGTATTCTGTGCGCTGGGAATCGGCCTTATTATCCGTAATCATCCTGAACTCTTCCCAGTACTTCTGCACGAGGAATCAGGGTTAACACCTGTCAAAATAGTGTCCGAATACTTAACAGTTGCTTTATACTTGATCGGTATATTTTTCCTGCTTCGAAAAGCTCGTTTAAATGACCAGGCCGTTGTTTACAACTATCTAATAATAGCTTTGTTATTCTCTATCCCCGCTGAAATATGCTTTACATTATTTACCAACATTACCGATTATTCCATGGTTTTGGGCCATGTCTTAAAAATATTCAGTTCTTACTTTATTTTCAGAGGTGTCTTTGTAAGTTCCGTCACTTTTCCGTACAATGAATTGAAAAACACTCAAAAGAAGATGTATCGGATATTCAATCATTTCCCAATGGCTTTGGTCTTTTTCGACCAAGAATCCAAAATCACCTTTGTCAATACCAGGGCTCAAGATATCCTTGGCTGTTCGGAGAAAGAAATAATTAACTTAACCGCCGATGCCTTTTTGCTCAAATTTAGTTTTAAACGCTGGGATACCGAAAATTTATCTCAAAACGAAATCTTTTCGCCAAATAATGCAAATTCGAAACGCTATTTATACGATATAGTCGACGCGGCCGGCCACAAACGCATCATAGAATTAAGAAGAGAAAGCTTAGGCAAACACGGATATATATACCTATTTGAAGAAGCAAAAAAAGAACAGGAGTTAACTGATTTACAGTTGCAAACCAAAACTTTAATGGACTCCCTTGACAGTGCTGTATTGCTCTGCACTAAAACCAACTTGGTAATCGGTTATAACCAAAAAGCGCTGGAGATTTTGCGAGTTCGGGAACAGGATTTGCTCGACAAAAATCTGATTGAATTATTAAAGACACTGATCCGAACTACCGGAGAATATGAGTTTCTGACAAACAATAATTGGGCAAACAAAACTAAGTCTCGCCAGCCTTTTGAGCTTAGTTATATTGATGAGAATAACGAGAAAAGACATCTATCCGGCAGTATATGCCCAGTCCAAAACGTTGAAGGAGAGATAACCGGTTCAATAGTCGTGTTTTGTGATATAACGGAAACCGAAAGAATGCATCAAATATTGCTTGAACAGGAAAAGTTAGCAGTCCTTGGCCAGACGGCTGCCGGTATAGTCCATGAAATAAAAAATCCCCTGACCTCGATCAAAGGATTTAACCAAATGATAATGGCCAAGACCAAAGAAAAAACAACCAAAAAATTCGCTGAGATAATTAATGAAGAAATTGAAGCTTTAAACATGGTTATCTCCGATTTTCTGGCTTTTGCGAAGCCCAGAAAACCTGTTATCAAAGAGTTAATCCTGAGTGATTTAGTCAAGTCCGTCCAGGCAATGATTGAGCCTCAGTTATTTATTAAAGGTATTGAATTCGAATTGGTACTGCCGGAAACTGAACATAGAGTCTTGGTGGATGACGCTCAACTGAAACAGGTTGTCCTTAATCTTGTAAAAAATGCCGTAGAAGCTTTGGAAACCGTTGAAAACCCCAAACTCTCAATAATCTTGGAGTTGCTTGAGGAAAGCGGAGAAATGAAAATCAGCGTAAAAGACAACGGCAAAGGAATACCCCAGGAACTCCAAGATAAAATAGGGACTCCCTTTTTTACGACTAAAGAAAAAGGAACCGGTTTAGGTCTAAGTATATGTCACCAAATAATTAAAGAAAATAATGGTAAGCTTACCTTTGTCAGCGAACCGAACAAAGGTACAACTTTTTGCATTTTTTTACCCTGTGCCGAAAGCTGCAAACCGAATCTAAACGCTAAGAACGATCAGCCCCGGGAGCAAATAGTCGCTCCGCCCAAGACCACCTGATCCTGATAGAAAACCACTGCTTGTCCCGGAGTTATAGCCCTTTGCGGCTCCTCAAACCTGACCGCTACCTTTCTGTCAGACAGGACTTCAATTTCCGCAGGCACTTTAGGAGCGCTGTATCTGATCTTGGCTAAAACTTTCAGCTTTCCTGCCGGCGGTTCGCCGGAAATAAAATTATAATTTTCCGCCACCAAAGCAAAATCGTAGAGATGTTCTTTCGGACCCACATATACCGTATTGGTGTTCGGATCAATCCCGGTTACATAAACCGGATAACCCAAAGCCAGACCAAGCCCTTTATGTTGACCGATAGTATAACGATAAATCCCTCTATGCCGACCTACTTTTTTTCCTGTTGAATCGATAAAGTCTCCAGGGGTATCCGGAAGACCGAGATAGTTTTGTATGAAATCCCCGTAAGAACCTTCGACAAAACAAATCTCCTGGCTTTCCGCTTTGTCAGCTACCAACAGTCCGGCTTCTCTGGCGATGGCTCTAATTTCCGATTTACAGTAGTTCCCCAATGGAAATAAGGTTGAAGCCAGTTGTTCCTGAGTCATATTATATAAAACATAGCTTTGGTCTTTGGCGGCATCCAATCCGACTTTAAGCAGCCATTTTTTGGTTCCATGATCAAATTCCCTGCGTACATAATGCCCTGTGGCTACATAATCAGCCTCGAGGGCTTTTGCTTTGTTTAACAAAGATTCAAACTTAATGTATTTGTTACACGCGATACAGGGGTTAGGAGTCCTTCCGGCTACAAATTCGGCACTGAACTCTTTAATGACTTTATTTTCGAATTCTTCCCGGAAATTCATTACATAATGCGGAATATCCAGCTTCCAGGCAACCCTTCGGGCATCGTTTACGGCATCAAGGCTGCAGCAGGCCCGTTCGTTGTCTTCCGACTGCGGCCAAATCTGCATGGTAACCCCGATTACTTCATATCCTTCTCTCTTTAAAAGTAATGCGGCAACGGAACTGTCCACTCCGCCGCTCATTGCTACAATCACTCTTTTAGCCATATTCTCCTCACTTGTAACTTTATTAAGCCAGTTAAAAATATTTTACTTTAATTTTGCAATAATGCCAATTTATTATTAAGAACCCAACGGGATCTTAAAATACCAAACTCCCCAGAGAGTTACTAAAAAAAACAGCGGGTAGGCTAAATGGGGTTTTTTATAATGGAGCAATATCCCGGGAAACATCACACAATTGAAAAGAAACGAATATCCCAAACGCCAACCGTTAAAATACTGAATTCCCTCAAAGTAAGATAAAATAATCTCTCCTATTATATAAATGATAATCCACTTTAGCAAATGTTTTATCTGTCTGCGCCAGCCCTGCGGCCAAGTGGACAAAAAGAGCAAAGCCGTACCCGGAAGCAGAATAAAACAATGAATGATTTCTTCCACCGTATAAGAAAAATAGGAAGGAACCATTTTCCACAAAAAATAGTCGTCAGTTAAGGCCATTACGTTATAAAGCAAACACATCATTGTGGCAAAGAGCATCGAAGCATGATATTTACGCCAGTTCCGCCAATCAGCCCAGCGCCAGACAGCCAAAATAATTAATAGATCAACCGCAAGATTCATGATTCCTCCTAAAACCACTTTCTAACTGGTTTATTATCGGGGAATATGGGCTAACTTTACTCCGGTAATCTCCGCCACAAACGGATCAACTGCCACCAGATCCGCTTTGGATAATTCCCCGATACTCGCTTTGCCCATAGCTCTCAGCGACATCTGCATTTCCAATGCACAGGATTTTAAAAATAAGTACAAATTTCTAGCTCCTTTTCTGCTGTTAAAACGCCGGGAATACCTGCTTACATTCCATGAAAGGGCCGTTGGGGGTTCGAAAGGCAGAACTTTTAAGACCTGAGTATGGGCTGTGGCAAGAAGTGCGGCAGTCCCTATATAAACCGCGTTGGCCCCCAAAGCCAACACTTTTAAAATCTCTCCCGGGGTAATTAGCTTGCCGTCGATAATGAGATCAATTTCCTCTTTGGCTCCTATTTTCTCCAAATAATTAACGGCTCGGCATAGCGCAATTAAAGTAGGCAAACCGTGATCATCCAACAGAGTAGGCGGTGCGCCCTTGGCTGCTCCCTCAGCTCCGCTGACAGCAACATAATCCAGACCCGCTTCCAAACACCAGGCCAGATCTTCCTCCAACATATCCCCGGCTGCTATTTTTGCGCCAATCGGGATACCCTCGGTGATGCCCCTTAATTCTCTTACTTTTTTCAACAAATCCTCGGGACGCTCAATTCCCGGAATACGAGCAGGATATATTATCCCTTCTCCTTTTTGGCGCCGGAACACTTTGCGCATTTTTTTGGTCATTTTCTGCGCCGGCAAAACACCTGAGGATCCGCCCATTGCCCCCTGACCAAAATGTAATTCCAAAGCATCGGCCTGTTTCAGGATGGGAGGCTCCTTACTCCAGTCTCCCCTGTTGTACTGTAAAATGAGCTTTTTGGCCGCCTGTCGCTCGCCGGGCAAAATCCCTCCTTGTCCCGTATTGAAAGCCGTTCCGGCTAAACTGGCCCCGTGCGCCAGCGCAAGTCTGAACTGTTCGCTTAAGGCAAAACCGTAACCCATCCCACCTATTAGAACCGGAATATCCAAAACCAAAGGTTTGCGGGCTTTACGACCGATTACGACCGAAGTGTCTACTTGTTCCGTTTCTTGAAGCGGCATAGTGGTAATCTGGGCAAAGGGGAAAAGCAAACTGTCAACGGAAGGATACTTTTTAGGGCTGCCGAGGGGTCGTCTGACGACTTCTCCCGTTTCCGCTCTTAAATTTAATTCCACGATTTTTTGCGGCCCCACCCTGGAGGTAGCCGAAACAAGTTCCCAAAGATTATTACTATATTCTTCCGTCATAATTAGTTTTAACGTCTTTTTAAACAAACCTTTGAAAAGAAACCTTGCTCCTAGTTTTACACCGATAATTCCGCCAATACCCAGGAACATTCCTGATAATAATTTTGTCATTAATCTATTATGCCGCTTTTTGCTCATTCGGAATCTCCTTAGTCTCTTCTTTAATATTTCAGTTAACATTTGTCCGATAATTCTACTCGGCCTTAACTTTATTTAAGCCTTATCAGCTCTTAAATTTTTAACTATGCTAATAACCAGAAGCAGAATTGGAATAATTATTTGCATCGGAAGGACGTAGAAAGGATAAATCTTGAAAGCCCAGTCCAGCATTTGAAAAACATCATCATAAAGCCAGATAGCCAGCGCTACACATAAAAAGCACAGCGGAAAACTAAGAACCTTGTATTCATTGATATTCAACAATTGGACAATTCCTAGCGCTGCCGCATACAGGCAAATGGTAATCTTAATCCACCCTCCCAGAAGCAAATTGACCGAGATCAGAGGTTCCAATTGAAGCTCGGGGATTAACTCCGTACTGAGACTGGGCGGGAAAACTAACCTTACCAACAAATCCGGTCCTAAACTCAACAAATCGCGCAGAGTAATGCCTAAAAGAATCAAGCCCATCAGTAACGAGGAAAGCAAAGTGACTTTTTTTAAACTCTTATAAGAAGACAAAGCGGGAAATATCATTAAGAAAGCTACCATTTCTCCGAAAGGAAAAGTCAAAAGGCTATAGGAAACTTTAATTACCGGCGCCAAACCGTTTTCTAAAATCGGAAAAATATTCTGCATATCATATTCTCTGGCCAATAAAAGAAAAATGGCCAGCACAAACAAAAATAAATAAGGCATAAGCATTTCTGCCGCTCTGGCCGTGACTTCCAAACCGGAACGCAAACAATAGCCGACCAATAGAGCGAAGCAGCCCATGGTAAATACCTCCGGCGTATCAAAAAAAACAGTAACGGTCATGTGTTCGCCGTAATTTCTAAGTACAAGGGCAGCCAAATGAACAAAATACCAGATATACAACAAGGACACCATAGTCCCAAGATACTTGCCGAAATGGGTTTTCAATATTTCAATTAAAGATTGCCCCTGATTCAACAAAGAGAGTTTGACATATATCCAAATCAGCGCCAAACCCTGAACCAAACCGAAAATGTAAGCGAGCCAAGCGTCTTGAGCGACCTGAATCGTTGGATTCATCACGGCCGAACTTCCAAAAAGAAATCCCATTATCAACATTCCCAATTGATAATTGGAAATTTTAACATTTTTAATCATTCTCTATATCCCCAGAAAGAAATTTAGAACACGGTTAATATATATAACAGGACTTTGAGGTGCCCGATCGAGAATTAATAACGTTCCTAATACAAAACCGGAAATTAAGAGAATGCTGTAAAAAATTATAATCTTTTTATTGGACTTCGCCTGGAGCAGTTGCGGAAAATCGAGCAACACAATTATCATCGCAATAACAAGCAAGATAATTAATTTGGTAATCATAATATTTTCGATTCCTTTTATTTCTTACGGCTGATCAGTGATCGGGTCTATTTTATTTAAGTTCCGGCGCCTTTCGCGTGTAGCCTGACCGCTTAACGTCCACGTCCACTCTTATTTCATAAGGCGCTTTGCTATATATTTCGTCCCAGTTATCTTGCAACTTTCGCCATTGCGCAAGGTGTTTTTTGTGGATTAGATTCCCAAACCCAAAAATATCACTCTGACATTGTTGAGATGTTATTAATGTACTTTCGATTTCTTCACGAATAATTCGGGCTACTTGGGCTTCGAAAGAAGCCTTCCTTTCCGGCTCGGTCAGGTCCAGGCTTGCTTGGCTTTCTCCGACATTGCCGGTCACTTTAAGGTCGATAATAAATTTTGGCTTATTTTCTTGAAGAAATTCCACTTTCTTGGTTGCTTTTGCTGAGAGCAATTCAAAAACTGCAAACCTGCCCTCCGCTTCGGCCAGTGGTATCGAATAGAGACCATTATTCCCTTTATTTTCCACTAACAGCCAGCTTCTGGTTTGGAACCCGTCAAGATAGCCAACCAATTTATCATCTTTTAACATAGCGCTTCCTGTAATGGCTAAATCCTTGACTTTTAGCGGCTCCGTTTCCTGTTCAACCTCAATTGCCGGCAGCAAAGGATCCCTGCCGGGAGCGGCGATGTCTTTTAAAATATCTATAATTCTGGCTTCTTTAGTAGTGCCTAAATTATCCTGATTAACCTTGATCGATTTCACTATATGTTGGCTCGGTATTTTATCCTGTTGACTCTGAGCTTCCATTATTTCTTTAACTGTAGCGTTTTTTACCAACAAAATGTTTGCAACCATATTGGTGTCCTGATGTCTTTCCATAAAATCGAAAATTTCCAAAAGACCGTCCCTCGCTACTTGTTCACTCACTAACACCAATTCGGTCTTCGAAGGAACTATCCTGCGAGCCATTTTTTCGGACAAGTTCCTACCCGCTGTATAAAACGTATCACCCTTAGCTGTTGCAACGTCAACACTTTTTTGATCCTCCCCTCCGCCGCGCGCTCTCTCTTTGTTTTGTCCGGCCAAAAGGGGTGTGGGGAATTCCACAGTAACTTCGTAAAGTCCGTCAGGACCCTTGTCTATGCCAACGGCAGTAACAAAATGTGCTTCGCTTACTTTCAAATTGTCCCAACAGCCGGTTAACATCAAGGCAAGCATCAGAACCGGCCCTATTCGTCCTAAAAACCTTCTTATTGATTGTAAACTTTTCATCGACCGCTCCTTCCTAAAGCTTTTTTAATCAAAGCCTGGAATTTTTCTTAGCTAAATGACTTTTTGCCCGGCCTGTTTCCTGCCAAGTTAAAGACCGTGGACGAGTCAATAAAGCCCAATGAGGGACTCGGATAAAAACATCCTTTAAATCTGACGGAACCAAAGGAGCAAGCGGCGCCATATACGGAACACCGAAAGACCTCAGGCTACACATGTGAACGACCACCGCAATCAATAGCAAGAATACACCCAGTAAACCAAGAATATTGGCAATAACCGTAAAGGCTAACCGGAAAAAGGGTAAGACCCTCTGCAACGGTGGTAATATAAAGGTAGTAATTGCAGTAATGGCCGTGATAATAACCATTGGATCGCTTACCAGTCCGGCTCGAACCGATGCTTCGCCGATGACCAGCGCGCCGACTATGCTGATGGATTGCCCGATAGCTCTCGGCATCCGGATACCTGCTTCTTGAAGTATTTCAAAAGTTAAACCCATAAACAGAGCTTCAACAAAGGGGGTAAAGGGTATGCCTTCCTGACTCGCACTTATAGTCAAAAGCAGGTTCAACGGCAACACTGACTGGTGAAAACCCAGCAAGGCAACATAGATAGCTGGCAGTAAAATCGAAACATAGAAACAAATTATTCTTATGGTACGCAAAAGACTGGAACTAATTGAACGGGTATAGTAGTCTTCGCTGCTCTGTAAAGCTTCTAAAAATATGTAAGGAACGGTCAAAACTATAGGAGTACCGTCACATACTATGGCCACCCTACCCTCCAGTAATTTGGCCGCTACCACATCCGGTTTTTCACTGTTACCTACGGTTGGGAAAAAGGAAAACGGAGCGTCCTCAATCATTTCCTCTATATATCCCGATTCCAGAACAGCGTCCAAGTCTATTTTGCTGAGCCTGGTTTTGACTTCTTGGACTAATTCTCGACTCGCTATTCCTTGCAGATAGCAAATACAAACCTGGGTTTTAGATTCTCGACCTAAGGTCATCCGCTCCATCTTCAAATTGGGATTCTTCAATTTGCGCCGGATTAAAGCGCAGTTAACTCCAATATCTTCAATAAACCCTTCCCTCGGCCCGCGGACAACCGTTTCAGTCTGCGGTTCGCTTACAGTCCTCGATTCCCAGCCACGGCTGGCGGCAACCAAAACCTTGGCGCTGCCCTGGATAAATATAATTGTGTCGCCCGTCATAAGACATTCAATTGTTTGCTGCCAATTATCCTTTATCTGCAAAGAAGAATTGCAAAGGACTCTGCTCATAATGATGTCGGCAATTTGCGAGTCATTCTGTTCAAGCAGACCTTCCGGAAGTTCTACCAACAGCAGAGGCTTAACAATATTGTCATTTAAAATTTGGTTATTGGCTAAATTATCAATATAAGCGATAAGACATTTCTTCTGGGTTTTGCCTATAAAGATTTCCCGAGTTATTAAATCGTCACAGCCGGCAAACTCAGTGCTTAGTTTTTGCTTTATTTCCTCCAAATTAACAGGTATTGGTTCCGGCCGGACGGCGTCATTTTGGTTGGGAGTTGCTTCTTGCCAGAATTTGTAAAACCTGATTAACTGATTTGCTTTTCGTTTTAGCTCTGAAAACATAGCCACCCTCAAAAAATAAACACTAGCTATAAGCTTAGTGTTCCGTAAGGCGCTTCATTTTATTCCAATATATGTTTACGACCTTACAATCGGCAGATCTCTTTTAGGCCCATAAAATTCTTCGGTGGATTCCAGTTTCCACGGTTCCAAATCAAGAGCGGTATAGGCCTTTTTCAGGTCATCTTTATACTCTTCCGTCGGATTGAATGGACGGTAGTAGCCTTTTTCCACAGCATAATTCAGTAATTGACTCTGAGAGTCAATTAGTTGATTGATATGTTTTTTCAGAGTTTTTCTTAATTCTGGGTTTGTAATTTCTCCGATTGCCATACAATATCTGTTCAACGCGTTTTTGGCTGTAAGCAATAATTCCGTGACAATATCCTTTTCGGTCATAAAGTCCACCCCTGCCACATCTTGAATTATGTTAACCATAAATTATCTCCTCTCTTATCAGTTTTCCTGATTTGGCTCCAGTGAACGCTGCAGAAAATCTCTTAATTCTTGTATTTGTTGCTGGGAATCGCGAAGATCGGTCTCGAGCAGCATTTTCAATTTGGGGTCCGCTATGCTGTCGGTCAAGCCGGCTATTTTCAACGCATAGCTATTATTTAATCGTAATAGCTCGTGAACTTGAAAAGTTTCCTGAGGGGCCAATTGTAAACGTGACAAATTGAGTCAACTCCTTCCGAGTGCCTGGTCCTGAGAACTTAATCTTTAAAAGGCGAAAACATTAATACTCGTTGATTATTGTGCCTTAATTTTTCCTTTTGATAACTGGTTAATTATGGACTGCGACCAAAGACCAGAGCAATCGAGACGATAGCGCTTACCGTGGCAACAAGTATCGCTCCAACTGCAGCCGGTTTATTGTTGTCGTCAACCCACAAGCTTTTGCCGTAAGAAAATGTGTAATAGGTTGCAGCCAAAATAACTATTAAAACTGTAATCTTAAACATATTCTATCCCTTTCCTCTATTTGTCGGACCTAATGGGCCTTGGGTGGTAGTAGTATCCGGCCCGGCTAATATTGGCATTCAATTCAATTTCCACTTTTGCTTCCCGGTAATGTTCTCGCCAGCCATATCTTTCAAATTCCTGAATGGTCCGAAAATTGCCTGCTATGTATTTTCCAAACTCAAAAATATCCGAATTCCACTCTTTCTGAGTTTTTTCAATAACATCCAGGATGCCGCTGCTAAAATAAGTTTCAATATACTTTTCCAATTCTACATAGGCAGCGGGATTTAAATAATAATTCTCCCTGTTTTGGATAGCTGCTATCTCTATATCAATAAGCATCTTCAGCTTAATATGGGGCACTCCGTTTTCGAAAGTCGCGGTGACCTTCGGAACTCCGTGGGCCGTCACGTTCAAAACTATGTAATCTCCCGGTGATTTCGGATCATCTATGGTAAACAGGCCTCGTTTAAATTTACCGGTTGCCAGTAAATAAAAACGGGTTTCGTTCTGATTTAAGTATCCGACCATTTTGTCTCCGTTAAACACCACTGTCCCGAGCATTTCTCTTTTATTGCCGCCTTTACGCGGGATCTCCCCCGGTTGTAAATCTGGGAGAGGTTGCACTGTGTTTTGCTCCGTACTGTCTTCCGGCAAAACGTCAAAATCGTTTATCGCGGTATAAGTGGCTATGGTCTGAGCATAAGGCGAAGAAAGCTTGACATAAAACTCATTAAGAAAAACGTCAGGATAGTATCCGGTATTGGCGGCTTGTAAAAACGACAGCTCTATATCCTTAGACAGGCTTCTTCCAATTAAACTCTTGTTTTCCATAATATAATCCTCTGCCCGGCCGCGGCAAACCAGTACCCGCATCAGATCCCCTACTTCCCGATATCTGGTTAAAGGTTCAATATACCTGCCAACTCCTTCACGGGCATATTCTTCGGAAAAAACGACCATTTTGGCCTGGGACAGGGATATTTGCCTATTCGACGCCGAATTAAGCATATTGATACTTTCAATAAGGGAAGTGGCTTCAACTGTTGAGATCACAGTGCCGCTAAGTTCCCCCGAACTTTTGTCGGAATCTCCGCTGTCGCCGCCTTCACCTTCTTTATATGTAGAAACCTGAAAGGTAACCCTAATCATGTTGCCGGTGCCCTTATCCACTCCTATAACCAGCGCATATACTTCCTGATCTATTTCTTTAGCATCGTAACATCCGCTCAGCGCCAGACAACAGATAAAAAGCAAAGCAACGGATTTTATTAAAAAAGTCCTTTTATTGAGTTTCACTTGCTTTCCCTCCTCTTTTGCCCATTAACATAGCTATGAGCAACACCAAGACCGGCGCCAGGACTATAAGAAAGAGGCTATAACCGCGGATAAACCGGACATAAATATCGATAATTTCAGCCATGTTTTTCGGCAAAGAACTAAAGGCAAAAGTGAGAAACAAAAAAGGCATTAAAAGAGGACGGTGATTTGTTATGTTAAATACTCGACAATAGGAGCTTAATGCTATATAAAAGGTAGCGGAGACGGCTATTACCGAAGCAAACACCCAGACAAAAACGAATATGGCTTCAACTCTCTGGAAAAAACGACTGTAATAAATAATTCTTGATAGATGATTCATGCCCGATATGTATTCGCCACCGGCAGTGTACTGAAACGCAGCCAAGACGCAGGCCAGGCATATGCTGAAAACGGCCCCTGCAGTGAGCAAACAGGCCAACCCAACTCTTTTTAAATTTTTTAAACCCTGTAATGAATTGGCTATAATTGCCAAAATTATCACCGTATCATAGGACGAAGTCCTAAGAATACCTTCTTTGACTGTGACTCCCAGCCCATAGCCAAACCAAGGCTTTAAGTAATGAAAATCGTAGAACGGAATTGCCAATAAAAGTATCAGAACCAAACCGGCAATAATCAAGTAAAAAAGAATATAAGCAACCCTGGAGATTCCCTCCAAACCGACATAGGCCATAGCCGCCGTTACGATCAAAAATCCGGCAACCAGCACCTCCTGCGGAGTCAAGGGCATGCAGTAGATCTTCAGAATATTTACAAATTCAGAAAGGTTGATCCCGGCATAATAAAGAAAGTAGACGGAAAAAACCAGAACCAAAAAGCGTCCGATTTTTTGGCCTAGGACTGCCTCAAATACTTGGTAAAGATCTTTCTGGGGAAAACGCTTTAAAAGCAAATATACCAAAACAAAAAAAGCTATGGCACAGGCGCAGGAAATCAACGTGGAATACCAGGCAGCGGTGCCGGTTTGTTTAATTGACGCCAGCGGAAAGGTATAAAATACTTTAGTGATTATAATTACGGTCACCAAAGCATATGCTTCCAACATTCCTATTTTTCCTTCTTTGATCATTTCCACCATCCCCGCCTCTAACTGTTTTCCGGATTCTGTTGGGTCCACTGTCGAGCTATTTCCGGTTGCCGTTGCCTATCCCGTGGGCTCAGATAATCGGGTCTGTTTTCTTGCAACCACAGAGGCCATCTGATAACAATGTCTTTGCCTCTTTTGGTTCGCGGAGCAATTATGGACATAAACGGAATGCCAAAGGATTTTAAGTTGACCAACATCAAGGTAAGCAGTACCGCAGCCAGCGCCAGGCCAAAAAAGCCCAAAATGGCTCCGGCAAAGATAAAAGCAAATCTAAGAATGCGAATTCCAAAGGCTAAGCTGTAGTTCGGCAGCGCAAAATTGGAAAGCCCTGTTAAAGCCACAATTATAATAAGTACCGGACTTACAATGTTGGCCGTTACAGCGGCTTCCCCTAAAATTAAGGCTCCGATTATGCCCAGGGTATTGCCCACTATACCAGGAATCCGAATACCTGCCTCCCGGATAAGCTCAAAGCCAAGCTCCATCAGCAGTACTTCGATAATGGTCGGAAATGGGACATTTTCCTTGGCTCTGGCAATGGCAATCAAAAGCTCTGTGGGAATCATTTCATGATGAAAGGTAGTCAAGGCCAAATAAAAACCCGGAAGCAAAATAGCGATGGCAAAAGCGCAGAATCTCACCATCCTCAATGCGGTAGTATTGTGCCATTTAAGCGAAGCATCCTCAGCAGAGTGCATTAGAGCATTTAAAGTAATTGGGACAATCAACACAATCGGATTTCCGTCAAGAATAATAGCTACACGCCCTTCCAAAATATTGGCGGCGGTTCGGTCCGGGCGTTCTGTACTCAAAATAGTCGGGAAAAGGGAAAAAGGATTATCCTCGATCAATTCTTCCAACATCCCAATACTGACCACAAAATCAGTTTTTATATTTTTTAGCCTGCGTTTTACTTCCTTGAGTATCAGCGGATTGACCAGACCCTGCAAGTAGACAATCGCGCAGGTTGTATTGCTTTTTTCCCCCAGTTCGAAGAATTCGGTAACCAGATCCTTGTTTCTTATTATTCTTCTGAGCAAAGTAATATTGGTTCGCAAATTTTCGCTGAAAGCTTCCTGCGGACCTTTTACCACAATCTCTGTTTTAGGAGCCTCGACTCCCCTTTTTTCGTACCCTATGGTTTCACAAATCAGAATATAGTCCAAACCCTCCACATAAACCGCCGTATTTCCTTTCAAAATATTGTTAATCACTTCGCCGAAAGTTTTTAAAGCTTGGGTATCGTCGGTCAAAACAATATCTTCCAAGGGCATACCGACTTTATATTCGGAATTCGAAGCATTTTCCTGATCCAACAGCGGCTTTAAAATATATTCATTTATTATGTTTTTGTCAGTCATACCGTCGAGGAAGGCTAAAAAACCCCTTTTTTTGTTCGACAGGCTAAACTCCCTGATAATTAAATCTTTATTTTCCGGAGCGTGGAAAGCCTGCTTAAGCACCTGCAAGTTGGAGTCGACATCGGTTTTAACCTGGTCTTTATCCTTCCTGGCAGACCTGACCTCAGAAGCAGATAAAGGCTTTTTGGGAATCCTTCTTTTTTGACCGGCACGTTCGACCACTACCGCCGGCGCTTGTTTTGGTTGCTGTGCTTCGGAAGTTTGCGAAGTATCTTCCGGCTGTGCCGCCCTCTGATCCTGACCTTGGGACGGCTGCCCGCCTTCCGGGGGCTGTTGCTGACCGGAAACCTGTTGCTGGTTCGGTCGTTGCTCGTCTACCTCAGGAAGAACAAAGGTTTTCGGCCTATTAGTCTTTTTATAAGTTATTAATTCAAGCATTCGCCAAATAATATTTTTGTTTTTTTTCCCGGACATAACTCACAATCCTTTCAGATTGTTAGTATTTGTCAAAGCTACTGATTTTAACCACGACTCTTAATTTATTTGGCCAATACATACATTATTATGTGCGCGGTATTCTTTTCCTAAGTATCTTTTTTTCTTCCGAATGGGAGATTATACTATAAGATTAATAGTTAAATTAGAAAAGGAGTCAGGAACAGTATGGAGATAAGACCTTTCAATAAAGTATTGGTGGCCAATCGCGGAGAAATAGCCATAAGAATTTTTCGAGCCTGCAAAGAGTTAGGTATTAGATCAATCGCCATATATTCGGAAGAGGATAAATACTCTCTATTCCGCATCCGCTCCGATGAATCTTATCTGATAGGCAAAAAGAAAAAACCGATTGAAGCATATTTAAGCATGGAAGAAATTATTGACCTGGCTCTGAAAAAAGGAGCTGACGCAATCCATCCGGGGTATGGTTTCCTGTCCGAAAACCCAGAATTTGCGAAAAAATGCCGTAAAGCCGGTTTAGAATTCATCGGACCGTCGGCAGAAACACTGCAAAACCTCGGCGATAAAATCAAATCGAAATTAATCGCCCAAAGTGTCGACGTCCCCACTATACCGGGTACGGACAAACCGATCAACTCTGTGGATGAAGCCATAGAATTTGCCGAAAAACACGGTTACCCGATAATACTGAAAGCCTCGGCCGGTGGCGGCGGCAGAGGAATGAGGGTCGCTTACGGCGCCGATGATTTGGTTAATGAATTTAAGAATGCCAAATCTGAAGCGAAAAAAGCCTTCGGCCTGGATGATATTTTCCTCGAAAAATACCTCGAAAGACCGAAGCATATCGAAGTTCAAATTCTGGCTGACAAATACGGCAATATCGTTCACCTCTACGAAAGGGATTGTTCTATTCAAAGAAGACATCAAAAAATTGTGGAATTCACTCCGGCTTTTACCATACCGCAAGAACTGCGGAACAAACTGTATGAAGCCGCTCTGAAAATCGCTAAAGCGGTAAATTATGTAAATGCAGGAACCGTCGAATTTCTGGTGGATAAAAGCGGCAATTACTACTTCATTGAAATGAACCCGCGCATCCAAGTGGAGCACACTATTACCGAAATGACCACCGGAATTGACATAGTTCAAAGCCAGATACTAATAGCTCAAGGCTATGCGCTGGATTCTCCGGAAATAAATATTCCTTCGCAAGATGCCGTTCAACCGAGAGGTTATTCAATCCAGTGCCGGATTACAACCGAGGATCCGCTGAACAATTTTATGCCGGACACCGGCAAACTTGACGTGTACCGTACAGGCTCCGGTTTCGGTATAAGGTTGGACGGAGGCAACGGTTATACCGGGGCTATCATTTCCCCGTATTACGACAGCCTGTTGGTTAAGATCATCTCCTGGGACAGAACGTTCAAAGGGGCAACCAGAAGAGCCATCCGTTCAATCAAAGAATTAAATGTCAAAGGAGTAAAAACAAATGAAGCTTTCCTCATTAACGTGTTGAACCACGAAAAATTCCTCAGCGGAGAATGCGATACCCACTTTATCGACGAAACCCCTGAACTATTTGACATCAAACCCAAGAAAGACTACGAAACCAAAATCTTAAAATACATCGGTGAAATAGTAGTAAACGAGACCAAAGGGACTAAAAAAGATTACAATATCCCCCCTGTACCGAAGGTAAAAGTCCCCGAAGTCCGCACCGGTGTCCGCACCATTCTCCAAAAAGAAGGACCTGAAGGCCTCGTCAAATGGGTTTTAAAACAAGAAAAATTGTTACTTACCGATACCACTTTCCGGGATGCTCACCAATCTCTGTTGGCCACCAGGCTCAGGACTAAGGATATGCTTAAAATAGCCGAAGCAACCTCCGTGTTGGCCAAAGATTTGTTTTCACTGGAAATGTGGGGAGGAGCCACTTTCGACGTAGCCTACAGATTTCTCAGAGAATCTCCGTGGCGCCGGTTACAAGCCCTAAGAGAATTGATTCCGAATATCCCGTTTCAAATGTTGTTAAGAGGCTCCAACGCCGTAGGCTATACCAATTATCCCGATAACTTGATACGGGCTTTTATCCGGGAAGCCGCAGAGCAAGGTATAGACATCTTTCGAATTTTCGACAGCCTGAACTGGCTAAAAGGAATGGAAGTGGCAATAGACGAAGTCCTAAAATGCGGAAAAGTAGCCGAAGTGGCAATTTGCTACACCGGAGACATTTTGGATGAAAAAAGGCAGAAGTACACGCTAAACTACTACATTCAAAAAGCAAAAGAAATTGAGAAAATGGGGGCTCATATTTTAGCGATCAAAGACATGTCCGCTTTGCTCAAACCGTATGCAGCCGCAAAATTAATCCGGGCTCTAAAACAGGAAATCTCCATCCCGATTCATTTGCATACCCACGACACCAGCGGCAACGGCCTTGCCACGTTGCTGATGGCCGCCGAAGAAGGCGTGGACATAGTGGATACGGCTTTAAGTCCTATGGCCGGACTGACCAGTTCCCCGTCCTTAAATTCCATTGTGGCCGCGCTCGAAAACACCAAACACGATACAGGAATTAATCTCGACGATATCCAACTTCTTTGCGATTACTGGAGTGAAACCAGACCCGTTTACGAACCTTATGAGTCGGGTTTAAAATCCGGTACGGCCGAGATTTATAAATACGAAATCCCCGGCGGTCAGTATTCGAACCTAAAACAACAGGTTGATAGCTTTGGCCTCGGTCACAAATATAACGAAGTAAAAGAGATGTATAAAGTTGTCAATGAACTCCTCGGAGATATCGTCAAAGTCACTCCGACCTCAAAAGTAGTCGGAGACCTGGCCATTTTCATGGTTCAAAACGGCCTGACCAAAGATAATATCTTGGAAAAAGGAAAATATTTGACCTTCCCTGATTCAGTGATAGATTATTTTAGAGGTATGATGGGACAGCCTGAAGGGGGATTCCCGGAAGCCTTGCAAAAAGTAGTGCTGAAAGGAATAGAGCCTATCAATTGCCGACCGGGTGAAATATTGGAACCGGTAGATTTTGAAGCAATAAAAACAAAGCTGGAACAAGAATTCAAAATCGAGCCGAACATGCGCAATATCTTAAGCTATGCTCTATACCCGAACGTCTACAGCGATTACTTAAAATCGCTACAAGAATACGGCCACCTTTATAATCTGGAAAGTCACGTCTTTTTCTACGGCCTTAAAGAAGGAGAAACGGCCGAAATAGAGTTGGAAGAAGGCAAAATAATGATTGTCAAATTGGTTGAAATTGGGGATTTGGACGAGGAAGGTTACAGAACTTTAGCCTTTGAAGTCAACGGTAACCGTAGGGAGATTAGAATACTCGACAAAAATTTCGACAGACAGGATAAATCGGAACATACATTAATGGCTGACCCGAGTAATCCGAAGGAAATCGGTTCGTCCATAACGGGCACCATTAGTAAAATATTGGTCAAAGAAGGCGATAAAGTTCAAAGAAAACAAAGCCTGGTGATTATCGAAGCCATGAAGATGGAAACAAATATCTTGGCCGCTGAAGACGGAGAAGTGGACAGTATACTGGTGGCCGAAGGGCAACAAGTTAAATCCGGTCAATTACTGTTAAAACTAAAATAATTGTTAAAAATTATTTCCATAATGTACCATTTTGGATGACCCTACATACTATATTACTAGGTTTAACCAATACAACCAAAAAAGGGGGTCACTTTAAATGGCACTAGGAGCAGGTGTAGGAGCAGGCGTAGGAGCAGGCGTTGGCGTAGGCATGGGAACCGGAGTTTCCGTCGGAATTGCAATTGTAGTAGTTATCATCCTTCTTTTAATTGCATTGGGTATCGTATTTTAGGAAAACAGAAGATTGACAGAGGAGGGTTTTAATATGTACGGTGGCTTATGCGGCGGCTTTGGTTATGGCTACGGTTTCTCCGGATATGGAAATGCCGCAGGAATCATTGCAATTGCGATCCTTATCTTAATTGCATTGGCCGTGATCTTCTAAATTTCTGAATATAGAGCATAATTATAAAGGGATGCCCAGAGAGTTTCCGGGGCATCCCTTTATTTAGAATATAATTGTATTTCTTTATATAACTATATTTCTTTATAAGTTCCTAATTCGCCGGTATAACGCATTGTTCCGGTTCTGCGTCCACAAAGGCCTGGATGCTGGGCTGTCTTAAAGACCGCCCTTTGGGCCATTCAGTGTATTTTATTTTTACCGTCAACTCCGGTTTGACCCAATAAACATCCTTATGTCTTTGGGGTCTGTTTACAAAAGGCTGCTCTTCTACCGTGCGCGAACGCAGAACTTCAGACAGTTCTCGCCATTCTTGTTTGGTAAGTTTTCCGGTTCCAACATGCCCTATATACCACAGGTGCCGGTTTTCATCATACAAACCCAGAAGCAGGGAATTGACCACTCCTTCGTTTAAAGTGTATCCGGCTACCACTGCAATTAAATCACGATAATTTTTAACTTTAAGCCAATAATCTTTTTTCCCGCCCGGGATATATGGAGAGTTTTTCTGTTTCAAAACTATCCCTTCCATGTCGTGCTGTTTTACCGCTTCAAATAAAGCTTGCCCGTCCGGATGGGACGTGACAAGCTGAACATTCGGCTGCGGTATTATAATTTTGGCCAATAGATCCATTCTCTGACTTAAAGGAAGATCTAATATCCATTTCCCGTTGTAAAAAAGCACATCAAAAATCATATAGGTCACCGGGATCAACTTACTGTATGTTTCTATACGCTCCAAGCGACGAATTCCGTCCCGCCGCATTACTTCAGAAAAAGAAGGCTTGCCGTCAGGACCTAACGCTATTATTTCTCCGTCCAAGATTACAGATTCGGCAGTACAATATTTGCTAATTTTTAAAAGTTCGGGATAATGCAACGTCCTCTCCCGGCCTTTTCTATTATATAAACTTACTGTAGTCCCGTCATAATAAGTTAACAAACGAACCCCGTCCCATTTGATCTGCGCGATCCATTCTTCGTTATTCGGTATGGTTTCGCTGCTTTGAGGCTCCATAGGTATAATCGGCTCAAACAAGAAAAACACCTCTTATGCTCGTTGGCATTCTTAAAGTTAATGTGAGAAGTTTGCAAGATTTATATTGCGCTATATATTTTTTGTTTTTCCGGGAAAAAAAATGCCCTCGAAGCTAAAAAGACTGTTAAATTCGTTGATTTTAGACAGAATAATAATAAATCTTAGGAATAGGAGTGATCGAGCATAGTCAATAGAGGTTTCAGCTCCTTTCAGCAAAAGAGAATGCTTATTTTTCAAGAGCTGATAAAAAGGTTTTGGAACGGCAGAATAAAGACTAATACCGATTTGGATATATTGGCTCAAGATTTGCAAAAAAAACTTCACATGGATAATTCGGATTTGCCTTTTATCAAAGACCATATAAGAATAGCCATGGGACTGGAACCCATGGGCAACGCCAATTTCCAAAACGAACTAAGCCTGGTTCGAAACTATAAAGAAATCCGCCAACCCATAGTAGCAAAACTTCATGAAGGGTGTAAAAACTGTTCAGAAGAAAAAAGGGCTGAATGCGCCAGTGGCTGTAAATATGAAGCCAGAGTCTACAGAAGGAATGAAGAGCCGGTAATTATAAACGATAAATGTTTAAACTGCGGAGAATGTGTGACAAGCTGCGATTTTGGAGCCATCGCCGATAAGATTGAGTTTGTCCCGTTAATAGAACTGCTTCAAGCCAAAGATGTGGATGTTTATGCAACAGTTGCTCCGGCCATTGCCGGGCAGTTTGGGGATGATATTTCGTTGGGGCAAATAAGAACCGGGTTAAAACTGATAGGCTTTAACGATATGATCGAGGTAGCTTTGTTCGCCGACATTCTATCTATTAAAGAAGCCTATGAGTTCAATAAACTGGTCAAAACTGAGAATGACTTTTTCCTGACAAGCTGTTGCTGTCCGGTTTGGATTAATTTAGTTCAAAGGAATTATCCCGAAATGTTTACCAAAATGTCCCCGTCGGTTTCTCCAATGATAGCTTCCGGTCGTTTCTTAAAAAAGCTGTATCCTGGGGCAAAAGTCGTTTTTATCAGCCCGTGTATAGCAAAAAAATCCGAGGCTATTGACCCGGATTTGAAAGGGGCTATTGATTATGTATTTTCTTTTGGTGAACTGAAAGAAATTTTTCAGGCTTTAGAAATTGACTTAAGGCAATTGCCGCCGATTGAAAAAGACCATGCGTCTTTTGCCGGCAGAATATACGCCCGCACCGGTGGAGTCAGTTTTTCGGTTAAGTCGGTAGTAAATCGAATTGCTCCCCAAAGGTTAATTAAATTCAAAGCACTGAAAGTGGACGGAGTGAAAGACTGTAAAAGGATCCTCGACAACCTATCTCAAGGCAAGACCGTTGAGGCAAACTTTATAGAAGGAATGGGCTGCGACGGAGGCTGTGTCGGCGGACCAAGAACCATAATCGACAAAGAAACGGCAACAAAGTATGTCAATGAATTCGCTGAAGATTCCTTAATCTTGACTCCGCTTGACAACTTGAACATAATGAAAATTCTCAGTGAGTTAGGTCTAAGCAAAATCGAAGAAATTTTTACCAACGAAGAGATTAATCAGTTGCTTACTCGCTAGTCCACAACGGGCAATTATTTACTTGACAACCAATCGCCTTTATTTAACCCGAGGTCAGGCACAGTAGTGGTTAAACCGTCCCGAATTATAATTAACTCTACCCGCCGGTTTTTAGCCATTCCTTCTTCAGTAGTATTCGGAGCTACAGGCTGATACTCTCCGTAACCCACTACTGAGAATTTCTCCGGAGCAAGGTTTGGATTCTTGAGTAAAGCTTTTAGCACATTTAGACCTCTGGCAACGCTTAATTCCCAATTCGAAGGGAATTCTTTGGTATTAATGGGCCTGTTGTCAGTATGGCCGGCTATTTGAATATTATTATCCAAGCCCTCCAATATGTAAGACAAATTCTCGATAACAGGCAGCGCCTCCGGGCGCAAATCCGCTTTGCTCGAATCAAATAA
>ENA-UPSB01001214-UPSB01001214.1-bioreactor-metagenome-genome-assembly--contig:-NODE-1214-length-31909-cov-26.550606_pt1 | contig 31909 bp, 42 predicted proteins | sample MGYA00238182_ERZ773286 | MGnify/ENA primary metagenome ERZ773286 (study PRJEB29026, sample SAMN07631240) | bioreactor metagenome | isolation source: Switchgrass digestor | place: USA: Dartmouth...
TATCTTGATAAGATAGATAAAGATTAGGATAAAGACTTAGAGTACTAACACCAGAAGTACTAACACCAGAGAAGTTAAACTCTGCGACATAATCACTCGCTGTGATAATTTTACTTAAGAGCCGCCCATCAATTTGTTCATATAATTCGCTATTCTTATTCTCCGCTTTAAAATCTGGTCCTTTGGGTGTGATATTATCTTCGGCTCTTACATCTATATACATTAATTTACCATCAAACTTAATTGGTGAAATGACTAAACGATTATTTTCATCATTATAAACAGCATAGTAAGTTAATAAATCTGGCCCTAAAAAGACACTGACATGATACGCACCTTTAATACCATTAGTATTGTTGGTTATTAAAGGCCCATTTTCATTTTTGATAAATTTAGTTACATCTAATTCTTTACTATAACTATAATCGATTTCGTATCCAGACTCATCTTTTTTAGTACGCGAATATATTAAATAATAATAATCACCTTTCTTAAACATATACGGGGCATGATAATAATATTGACCACTATCATCAATCATAAGCTCTTGTTTTGCATTTGTATTTATTTTATCTAATTCACTCATAGTATACAGATTAATAACACCAGGCTTGTTGCCACCGCTTGTTAAGAAATACATCTTTTCATCGTCATCTATAAAAACTGTACCATCTTGGTTTAATTCTGAATAAGTACGCTGATTTGAAAATGTACCAGTAGGTCTAGTAACATAATAAACAACATGTCCTACAGGTGCTCCTGTCCCTCTAGTAATCGATGTATATAGATAAAATCTACCATTAAAATATCGTACTTCAGGTGCCACTGCTCCATGAGCTTTTTTAATACTATCCTCTAAATTCATTTCATCTGTCGTTTCACTAAATAAACTTATACCAAATACGTTCTTTTCATATGTCCACTTGATAAGATCATCACTTTTATACAGTTTGACCCCTAAACCATTATTAGGCGTAGATATATACATATAATACGTGCCCAAATGTCTTATTATAAAAGGTGCTTGAATTCCAAACTCTTCGCCCCAGTTATCTTTAAATTCACTGATGGGAAAAGGATTATTATAGCGATTGATTTCATCGATAACTAATTTGTTTGGTTTTTCAAGTTTACTACATCCACTAATTAGTAGTAATATTGTAATCGTGATTATGGTTATAAAAATTGTTCTAACTTTCATATTAATTCCCCTCGTAAATTAAAATTATTGCTAGATAACTGTAAAATATTATAACATATTTTAAGTAATGGATAAAGTTTAGAGTTAATAATTTAGTAATATCTACTTACAACATTGAAAAATACCAGTTTTTCCGATATAATTAAAGAATAAAAATCTATTTTTGCTTATAAGGTGATTTAATGAAAGAAGATAAGATTCAAGTCCTTGTCGAAGAACTCTTAAAAATTTTCCCATTGATTCGTCGAGATATTATGCACGCTTCGCGTAATCAAGAAATTAAGTTATCTCCTCATGAACATATCTCACTCAATATCATTGCCCGTCATAGTCCCATTTCAATGACCGAATTATCTAGAGCACTTGGTGTTTCAAATCAACAAATGACTCGCATTGTTGATGCATTAGTGGAAATGCACCTAGTTGAAAGATTAACGAGCCCTGATAATCGTCGTTTGGTATTAGCCCAGTTAACAGATAAAGGCAAACAAGCTTTAGAATATATTAAGAATCAAAAAAAGCAACATTTATCGAATAAACTTACGGTATTAAGTGAGGAAGAAATCGAACAATGTATTCACTATTTAGCCGAATTAAATAAAATAATGGCTAAATTAAAATAAAACAGTTTTTTCAACTGTTTTATTTTTTTAGTGTACTAAAAAATAAATTAATACTATAAGACCAATTACAATTCGATACCAACCAAATGGTCTGAAATCATGTTTCTTAAGATAATCTAATAAGAACTTAATCGTAAATAATGATACTAAGAAAGCCACTACCATTCCTGTAATGAGCAGCACTAATTCCATCTTAGTAAAAACCAGACCAAACTTCAATAACTTCACTAAACTTGCACCAAACATAATGGGAATTGATAAAAAGAAAGAAAATTCCGCTGCGATATAACGTGAAGTACCTAGAATGAGAGCCCCGACAATTGTCGCACCAGAACGGCTAGTACCAGGAATTAACGCTAGGGTTTGAAAGATACCAATATAGAGTGCATGTTGATAACTTAAATCATTAAATGAATTTATTATTGGTGTTTTCTTCTTGTTCAGTGTTTCTACCACAATAAAAATAAGTCCATATACTATTAACATTAATGATACTGTTTGGTAATTGTAGAAATGTTCATTTAACCAATCATCCAGTAATAATCCACATACTCCAGCTGGAATAATTCCAATTATCACTTTAGTCCATAATTTAATTGTTTCTTGTTTTTCTGCTTTACTTTTCTTACGGGAAAAAGGATTAAGTTTGCTAAAAAATAAGATGACTACTGCCATAATCGCACCTAATTGGATTACCACTAAGAACATTTCCTTAAATTCACTTGATGCATTTAATTTGATAAATTCGTCAACTAATATCATATGCCCTGTACTACTTATAGGTAACCACTCAGTAATTCCTTCGATAATTCCTAAAATAATGGCTTTAAAAATCTCTAATAAATCCATTATTATCCTCCTAATGATATGACCAAATCAATGATACTATATTGATTTAAGAAACGCAACTAATCATAAGCAATCTTTATTTATATAACTTCTAACATATCTTATGCTTATAATTTCAATTCTAATCTTGTAGTTTTAAATTTAAATGGTCAGTTCAAATTTTTGAGCTGACCATTTAATTATTCACTTAATTGAATTAATTTTTTTAATGTATCTACATCTCGTACAACTGCATAAACATCAATTTGTGTAATGTTATGGACTAAAATGGATGAGCGAATTAATCGATCAAAGAAGAGAAGATAAATGGCTCGATCTAAATACTGATAATAGTCATACTCACCTAATTGTCTTAAGAGAGTTTGTTTATCTTCTGTTAGTGGTTTATTCAAAAGAATGATATATAACGGTTCTCCAGTTTGCTTCCTAGCCTTTTTTATCTCTTCATGAGAAAAAGGACAGTTATCGATTACATTCTTAAGTTCTGTAACTTCCATAACAATTACTGGCACAACATAATAATAGACAATAAAAATTTCCCGTTCAATCATTCTTTTTAAAGTTACAGCGTCTAAATCACTGTCAAACACTACATTCCCGTTCTGTCGATAAGTTTTTATATTTTTTAATCCTCGCGCTTCTAATATGCGAACTAATTCAGACATTTCGATTCGATTATGCCGTCCTTGATTAATGCCATGAAGAAAAGCAACATATTTCATGACTAACCTCAAACTATCTTATTCAAAAATTTTGATAATACCTTCTCTTCTTGGTGCTGCTGGTTTAATTTCACTTTCTGGATAACCAAATACTCCGGCTGCATAGACATTATGATTTTCAGGAATTTCTAATTCTGTCAATAATTCTCTTACTAATGGGTGGTTCGTCATTCTTGGTAAACTATTGAACCAGCATGACCCTATTCCTAAGGAATGTGCCGCTAGCATCATGTTTCCTAACGCTAATGCACAATCAGCCATCGCTAAAGGACTATCTTTAAGATGGGAAACGATGATATATGTGGGGGCATTATTTAAGAAGTTATGATTGGGATCTTTTGCGCGCTCAATCAATCTTTCATTTTCCACAGGTGACGAGAGAATAACTTGACGAATTACATTATCGACTTTCTTTAAAATGTCAGGATTTTGAATGGCGGTAAACTTCCATGCTTGTAACCCCATACCATTAGGTGCGTAACTACCAGCTTTTAAAATTAATTCTAAATCTTCGAGTGGTATTTGTTTATTTTGAAAACTGCGTATACTGCGACGTGTTAATAAATTTTCAATTACGGGATTCATTCAACTTCCTCCTCTTCAAATATTTTATATCTACTTACGTCTGCCTTCTTTATCAAAGGTTTTACGCAAAGCTCGTTCTGTAAGAGGGATAACTAATATAACAAATGCTACTTGAACAATAATTAGAATTACCATGATGTAATCATAATGTTTAATATTTTTAAGAATTATCGTTAGTGGAGTAAAAATAAATAGAGCGATACTACCTAAAATTGTCCATACTTTTCCTGCATATCGATGGGCAAAATCCCATGTATCTTGGTTTTTCATTGACATTGAAGTGCGATAGCCATATAGGTAATTGATGTTTTTGGGAGGTCTTTTGATAAAAATAAAACCAAAGATGATTATCGTAAGTGATAATAAAATGGTCGTAACTAGATATAAATAGAACATGTTTACACTCCTGAAACTTTATTTTATTTATTAATTATAACATAATCTAGTAATAATAAAAAAGATACTTCAACATAAGAAAAAAGGGTTTTTACACCTTTTTTTCTTGTTCAATTAGTTCAGTTCTGAGTTTTAATGGAATAATTTACCAAAACAATAAGAGAAGTATGGAAACTAACATACCCATATAAACATAGATTGTATGACTAGGTAGTGATGGTGAGAACATAAGATTTAAAGTAGTCATTAAACGGAAATCATGATTTTTCATCGTGTTATAAAGACAATTTACGATAAATTCAATAAACTCTTTAAAACTACTAATTACAATAATTTTGTTATTAATAGGTTTATAATAACGGTGAGTTACCGTTGATAGGAAAAGATGGTATCCGATATAAGTTGGTAAAGGTATTAGATAAGTTAGAACGTAGATAAGAAGGCTATTGGTATCTATATTAAATCTGTCGAATAAGATTAATATATCAATTATGTATACTAGGGTTATAAAGCGCCATAAATAAATTAAATACTCCATAACCAAGTAAGACAGTTAATCGGAAACGGTTTTTACGTAAAACTAAAACAGTTAAGATAATGATTAGCAGGAATTCGAGGAGCACGAAATCAGTTAATACTGAAATTAACATTTTATATAAAAGAGTTCCATAATCGAATTGATGATGGCTACAAGTAATCCAAAGTGAATTACATAGTCTATTAATAATATCAATATTAAACCATAGTTACCAAATACATTATTTAATGATTGCTTAAAACTAATAATCTCTTCATTACCAATATTATTATTTATTTCATTACCTCTATAGTTATTAACAAATGTATTAATACATAATACCCAAACAAATTAGAATATAATCTTTTTTTCAACAATGAATGATAGAAAAATAAGTTTTACTCAAGATATTTATTTGCTACTGAAATTATTAACAATTTGGATTATAAATATTCTTTATTCTACAAATTTTTACTGATAATTCATGAGTAAGCAATTATCTTTACATAAAGATATTTTATTAGTAAGATAATAGTAAAGATATAAATATTAATTTATATCTAAAAAGAAAGGATGATCTTATGAATAATAAACTTAATATCGGTATCATCTTAAGTAGTACTCGTCCTCAACGTGTTAGTCCACAAGTTGGCGAATGGGTTAAGAAAATTGCCGATAAGCGCGGTGATGCAAACTACGAAATCGTCGACTTAAAAGACTATAATTTACCATTCTTAGGAGACGAGGAAGGCCAAGACCGCGTACAAGCATGGCGCGACAAAATTAACAGTCTTGATGGTTTCATCTTCATTACCGCTGAGTACAACCATAGTATTACGGGTGCGTTAAAAAATGCCCTCGACCTTTTAAGAGATGAATGGCACAATAAAGCTGCTGGCATTGTAAGCTACGGTTCTACTGGTGGAGCACGGGCAGCTGAACATCTCCGCGGTATTTTAGGTGAACTAATGGTTGCAGATGTACGTACACATCCAACTTTCTCCCTCTTCTATGATTTTGAAAACCTATCTGTATTTAAACCAGCAGAAATGCACGAAGGTACAGTAAATCAAATGTTAGATCAACTCATTAGTTGGGCACAAGCATTAAAAGAAGTACGAAATAAATAAATTATATAAATATACATAAATAAATTGGAGTATCATTTGATACTCCAATTTATTTATTGTTAAGTATTATATTTTTCTTATTGATTATCTTGATTTTGTTGATTATAAGGTATCTTTTCACCTTTTACACCTGTATGATACTCATTTATAATTCTAACAAGTAGTTGATTAAAATATTCGACTGAAGTATCACCAACTGAAGCTTCAAGGTGTCTATTACCTATTCCTGAATGGTCAGTTAAGAAAACATATGTACCACCAGTCATCATTGCTTGATTGCGTAAGAGGTATTCAGTGTATTTGTTTATACCACTTGAAGCGACAGGAATCATTCGTATACCTTTTGAACTCGCAGTCATAATCGCATTGAAATAACGTGTCATTTCCCCCGTACGATTATGTGGTGGTGCATCAAGAACATGAATGATTAATTTCGTAGTATTTTCATTACTCCAAGATTTACTTACTGCTTCATCAAGTGCAATATCAACAGCTTCTTCAAAGTCGCCACCGCCTTGGGCTTGTTGTTTAGCAAGATTATCTTTTTGCACTTCTATGTCAGTAGTAAAATCAAAGTATCTTGTAACGTATTGGTCACCTATATCTCGATAGAATAATAAAGCTAATTTAATTGTAGTATTAGGATTCCCTTCTTTAATCTGTGAAATTACATACTCAAGTTCTACTTGTAGATATAAGAGTTCATCTCCCATTGAACCTGTAGTATCCACGACAAACATGAGTTCAATAACATCATGATGGTCATCCTCTGTATCTAGTATTACAACTAAATTATTATTATCTTTTGAATATTGATAAGCTTCTGTAAGAACAACTTCATTATGTTTAACAACTAAAGTAGTAATCGTGTCTAATTCATTAGTTTTAGGAAATAAATAGGCTATTCCATTTTTATTTGTCACAGCTTTATATATAACTTCTTGATTATCATTTTGTAATTCGACACTTACCCCAGATATTAACTCTTCTAACTCATTCTTGACCGTAACTTTTACCATGTTTAAAGTATCAAAATAACCATTTTCTAAGTATGGTGTAAAAATGCCTGTTTCACTTTCTTGCGAACTTTCAAATAAGGATAAGTAGAACTCGTAATTCTCTAAGTCGCTCCATTCGCTTGCGGTTAATTGGCCTGCTTGGGGTTTATCCTCATTACTTCCAGTTCCAGTAGAAGGATTAAATGGTACACCAGCACCTTTATAGTATGACTCTTCTACTGCATCTCGAATATCACCAGTAAATTTATCATCATGATCGACATTCTTCCCACAACCAACAATAATTACAAGCAATAGAGCCGCAAGTATTGAAAATAACTTTCTCATGCATTTTCCTCCTTAGTTTTTCTACTTAGTTATACGAAATGGATAGGGAAAAGTTAAGGTATATAGTACAATTTTAACATATTAAGAAAATAAAAGGACAAGCGTCCTTTTATTTTGCTAGTTTATCGATAATCTGCATAATCTCTTCTACTTTTTCTTGTGCTTCTTCACCTAATGCTTCTTTTACGCAACCAGAAAGATGGGCATTTAGTATTTCTTTATTCGCATTACGCAAGATAGAAATAATCGCGAGAATTTGATTTGATACATCGATACAGTAGCGGTCTTCTTCAACCATGTTTATGACCGCCTCTAATTGACCACGAGCAATCTTCAACATTTGTGTTACTTTTTCTTTGTTAGCTCTCATCGCAGTCAATCCTTTAGACTACTTCAATTTTCACAACATCATACCCGGCATCTTCAATAGCTGTTTTAATCTTATCGTCAGAAACTTCTCCTTCTAAGACAGCTAATTTTTCCTTTAAATCTACTTCGACATGTTTGACACCTTCAAGTTCAAGCAATGCTTCTCTAACATGCTTTACACAATGTTGACAACTCATACCTTCAATATGAATTTTCTTAGTCATAATGATTCTCCTTTTTTATTTTATAGGTTTAAATCTTTTTAATCTTAATGCATTTGATACAACTGAGACACTGCTTAAGCTCATCGCTAACGCCGCAATCATTGGTTTAAGTAATGGTCCATTAAAGATATGGAGAATGCCCATCGCGATAGGAATACCTAAAGTGTTATACGCAAAAGCCCAGAAGAGATTCTCTTTAATATTTGTGATGGTTTTTTTACTTAACTGAATTGCGGTTAGCACATCCATTAAATCGCTCTTCATTAAGACGATATCTGCACTTTCAATTGCCACATCTGTACCGCTACCAATCGCAATCCCAATATCAGCTTGTGCCAAGGCTGGAGCATCATTAATACCATCACCAACCATAGCTACTTTATAACCTGCTTGTTGAAGTTTTCTAATTTCATTCGCTTTTTCATCTGGTAAGACTTCCGCTAAGACAACATCAATTCCTACTTCCTTCGCAATGGCTTGAGCAGTTCTTTTGTTGTCACCAGTAAGCATAGCTACTTTTATCCCTAAATCATGGATTTTTTCTATGGCTTTCTTACTAGTTGATTTTATATTATCGCGAACCGCTATGATGCCTTTTAATTCACCATTAACAGCAACATACATTGGTGTTTTTCCCGCTCCTGATAACACTTCTACATGATGTCTATAGGATTCTAGATAAATATCATATTTGGTCATTAACTTCTCATTACCTAAAAGAATCACTTTATCGCCAATTTGAACCTTAATACCATGCCCAGGAAGTGCTTCAAATTGTTCAGGACTATTAAGGGTTAGTCCTAATTCTTTGGCTTTATTCACAATCGCTTCACCAAGCGAATGTTCACTACCTTTCTCAGCACTCGCGGCAAGCGTTAATAATTCTTCTTCGGAATAATAGGAGGTTATGATATCGGTAACTTCTGGCTTACCAACTGTGATTGTACCTGTTTTATCGAGGACAATCATCTGAATCTTCCCTGCTACTTCTAAAGCCGTTCCACTTTTAATCAAAACTCCATGTTCTGCCCCTTTTCCTGTTCCAACCATAATCGCAGTAGGTGTCGCAAGTCCCAAAGCACAAGGACAAGCAATGACTAGTACGGAGATGAAAATCTTTAAGGCAAATACAGGCGATTCTTTACCAATAATTAACCATGCCAATGATGCTAAAATTGCTAAAGTAATAACTACTGGAACAAAATATCCAGAAATAATATCTGCAAGGCGGGCAATAGGTGCTTTTGAACCTTGGGCTTCTTCAACTAACTTAATGATTTGACTTAATACAGTATCTTTACCAACTTTAGTGGCGCGATATTTTATTGTGCCATTTTTATTAATGCTTGCACCAATGATTTTATCACCAACATTTTTTTCCACTGGTATACTTTCACCAGTAAGCATGGATTCATCAACGGAGGTCCAACCTTCTATGACAACACCATCGACGGGCATCCGTTCACCAGGTTTAACAATAATAATATCATTAACTTCTACTTCATCAATTGGGATTTCTAATTCTTGTCCATCTTTGATGATAGTCGCTGTGTTGGGCGCAAGAGCCATTAACTTCTTGATTGCTTCAGAGGTTTTTCCTTTAGAAACAGCTTCAAGATATTTTCCTAGAGTAATTAGTGTTAATATAACCGCAGCAGACTCAAAATATAATTCATGAACATAATGATGATTACCTATCGCAATCATAATCGTGGCAAATATCCCATAAAGGAAAGCTGCACTTGTACCAATCGCAATTAAAGAATCCATATTAGGACTTAGTCTAAATAAACTCTTGAATCCATGTGTGTAAAATTTATATCCTGTTATAACAACTGGTAATGTAAGTATTAACTGTGTTAACGCATAAACAAAGGGGGCATGATCAGGATGTAAAAAGTTAGGTAAAGGAAGTCCGATCATATGACCCATTGTTATATATAGTAAAGGTACAGTAAATATTAAAGAGAAGATAAAACGATAAAGTAAAGTTTTAATGGTTCTTTCTTTATTCAATTTATCTTTGTCAACTGCTACTTCTTCGTCTATCGCTTTATATCCAGCTTTTTCGATAGCTTGTTTTATTTCACTCACGCGCACTTTATAAGGATCGTATTCAATGTGTAGTTTTTCTGTCGCTAAATTACAACTAGCATTAATTACACCATCTAGTTTACTAGTAACACGTTCTACTGTGCGAGCACAGGCTGCACAAGTCATACCTTCAATTTTAAAGGTTTTAGTGACTATTTCTTCTAGTGCTTGGTAACCTGCTTTAGCGATTGCAACTTGAATATCTTTAAGTGTTATCTTATTTTCATCATAAGTGATATCTAATTTTTCCGTTGCTAGATTACAACTTGCTTCAACTACACCATCTAACTTTTTTGATGCGCGTTCAACTGCTCTTACACATGCAGCACAAGTCATGCCTTCAATTTTTAGTGTTTTCTTTTTCAAGGATATTCCTCCTTTATCCCCTCCCCCCTGGGGGGGTTCTATTATTATTGTATCGCTTTTACTACCAATGTCAAGTACTATACATAACAAAAAAATAGAAACGGCAACCGTTTCTATTTTTCCTAATTATTTAATTTTAATGCCAAATTAACCAAACTAAGATATAACCAGTTGTAACAGCTGCTAAAGTGAATGGTACGCTAATCTTCATGAACTGACCAGCACTAACTTCATATCCTTCTTTTCTTAGTATACCAATACCAGTAATATTAGCGCTCGCTCCAATTGGTGTGAGATTACCACCTAAAGTAGCCCCACACAATAAACCATAATAAAGTAAGAAAGGATCAACACCAGTTTTATTCGCAATAATTGCCGTTACAGGTAACATCGTTGCTACATAAGGAATGTTATCGACAAAGGCAGAGATAAGTACAGAAACCCACACAATTATCGTAAAGATTATAAACGGATTAGTACTAGTTTTACTTATGAATTTCGCAATTTCATCAACTACTCCAGCTTTTGTTATACCTTCTATCACAACGAATAAACCCATTAAAAGTAAAATTGTAAAGTAATCAATGGACTTAATAGAATTGATAAATACCTTGCGATCATAAGTGCGGGCATAATTATAGAATACACCAATTACAAATAAACCCATGGTAATCAATCCATTAGTAATTTGCGGTTTGTCCTCAATGAAGGAAGCCATGATTAATAAGACAATCATTAATATTAATAATACTGTTGGACCGTAATCTTCAACTTCCGTCATTTCAAGCGATTCAATCTTTTGCTTATCTTTACGTAATACCCATAGTAATACCAATGTTGAAGCTATCGCCCCAGCTTGTACTACAAAAAACATCCCGATTTTACCACGCTCTATATCATAAAAGAAGTCTAAAAAGTTTAATCCAGCATGACTACCTAAAAGAATTGAAGTAGTATCTCCAACTAATGTAGCTGCTCCTTGCAGATTTGACGCAATCGCAATTGCGATAATACTTTTCACTGGAGAAATATTCAACTTTTTCGATATCGTTAATGCAATGGGCGCAATCATTAATACCGTTGCCACATTATCGACAAAGGCAGATATTAATCCTGAAAGTAAAGATAAAGCTATTATTGCCCATTTTACATTGGGTGTTTTGGCAATAATCTTATCTGCAAGTAAGGCTGGCATTTTTGATTCAATGAATAAATAAACCATTCCCATTGTACCAGCAATCATCAAAATAACGTTCCAATCAATTGCATAAAAGACTTCCTTAAAAGAAAAATTTAAATAGATTACAAAAATTAACGCTGAAACTAAGGCAACATAGGGTCGATACTTGGGAAGCGCTAATAATAATACATAAGTAATTAAAAAATGTACGAGCGCTATAATAGTTATTGCTTCCATTAGTTATCCTCCTCGTAGAATCAACCCTATTTTATTATTTTTTTATTCAAAAAGCAACATTATTCGAGAAACTATAATTATAATTTTGTTTCTAAAGAGTTATCCAATTGTGCCAGTAACCGCTCAAAAAACTGTTCTTGAAACATTAACTTTTCATGGAATAATGCTGTTGAAGTCTTAGTTCCATAAGTTTGACTAAGCAATCTTACTAACCCTGATATCCTATTCATACAAAATTCTCTTTGCTTATCACTCGGTAATTCATCATACTTAGCATATTTTAATGTCTCATAGATACGATAAACATCGAAACGATCGATGTTATCAGCATCACTAATGCACTCCGCAAACGGGGTTTTCACTCCTAGAAAATCAGCTTCACCATCCACATGAATCGCAATACCAAAAAGAATGTCATTTTCCGTCTCTTTAGGAAATTTTAACGACTCGACAAATGAACGAATTAATCGTGCGGAAGTTCTACCATGGTTTTTCCATTCTTCTTCTGTTTTGAACTCGTAAATATAACTTATATCATGCAATAAGCATGCTATCACCATAGCCTCAAGATCAAATCCTTCTCTTTCCGCAATAACTTTACCAATATTTGCTACGCGAAAAGTATGCTCTAAACGGTATCGCTTTTCTTCAGGGTGATTATTTAAGTACTCGCTGTTATTAAACATATCAATAAGATAATCGATAGTTTTCTTTACCCGTTCCATAAAAATCCTCCAGATTTTATTTTTCCTATTATATCACACAAAAAGAAAAAATGGCAGAATAAATCTACCATGTATAAAAGTGTAAGTCTAGAGTAGAGGTGCATAAACTGTGTTTACTTGTTCCATACCCTCTGTTAACACCAACTCTTGACTTATTATCCAGTATTAAAAACGGATACGCAAAAACAATCCACAATTCAGTTTTCGTCTTATTTTTCTATACTCTTAATACTCCTCTAAAGCCACGAACAGAATAATAGGAATCTGCACCATTATGATAGATGAACACCGTATTATAGCGGCGATCACCAAAAATAGCTCCACCTAGTTTTCTAATACTTTCCGGTGTTTTTAACCAACTTGATGTTTTCGTATCAAACTCACCAAGCGTTTGTAGATAGCGATACTCTTCTTCTGTCATCAAATCAATACCCCAACTTGTAGCTAGCCCAAGAGCACTATGTTCAGGTGGAAACTTTTTTCTGTTAATTCTTGCTTCTTCATCGTAACAAACATTAACCCGTCCTTTTGGTGTTTCTTTGGAACAATCAGCGAAAATGTATTCATCCTTATCTTGATCATAACCAATTACATCTGGTTCTCCACCCGTTTGTTCCATATGGTAAAGTGACCATAATTTAGTTCGACTGTTCTCTAACCGTTTTTCAATTTCTTCCCACAATAATCCTCTATGACGTTCTTGATTATTATGAAATCGGATTTTAAGAATAGTAATTAATTCTTCTTTCATGTCTTTTGCTAGATTGGTCATTTTATATCATCCTCTCATAAAAAAGTATAAACAAAATCAAAACTTATTTATATTAGTATTTTTGGTACTTTTATATGTTATTAAAGGTTTGTTTGTAATTCAATATCATCTGACCATTATCTTGTTTCTATCATATCAATAATTAGTTTTAGTAACAAATTATATACATCAATTTAATTTAGTTATTCGATAAAGAATATAATCTACTAGAAATTAAATATAAAGTTCTACTTTTTATATATAATCATGTTTCCCCAAATAAAAATATAAAAGAAGGGGTAAGCCTTCTTTTATAGTAAATTATCTAATTCAAAAAGCGTGAAAGGAAAACTTGTTGGTAAACTAATAAACTCAAGGTATTGTTTAGTTTTTGGATGGTAAAAACCGAATTTATATGACCAAAGCGCGATAAAAGTAAAATCTTTACGTTTCACAAAGGCTTTATTATACTTATTATCACCCCATATTGGTAAATTCGCATTAGCTAGTTGCACTCTTATTTGATGATGTCTACCAGTAAATAATTTAACTTTAAGAAGTGATAATACCCCTTCGGTTTCCATTACTACTGTACCTAAAACCTCAAACTCGAGTTTAGCGTATTTTCCTTGTTTATCATCTTTAGTAATCTTACTCATATTAATAGTTTTAAGTTTCTTAATATAATCTTCCAAAACCATCTTATTGGTTTCTGGTTTACCACAAACTACTGTTAAATACTCTTTGGCTGTTTGATGATTTTGGAGTTGTTTGGATAATTCCGCATTCGCAAAAGGTGTTTTTGCATAAAGAATTACTCCACCGACAGGACGGTCCAAACGATGAATTAAACCAATATAAGGTTTATTATTACTGTTTTTTAAGTAATTTAAGGCTATGGTTTGTAAATCTTCATCTTCAGTTTTGTCACTTTGACTAGGAATACCTTGTGGTTTTTCTAAACATAATAAATGGGTATCTTCATAGATAATTTTTAAAGTCATAATTACTCCTTAAATTAGATAAAGATTTTAATCAATTCTTTAAAAATGTACCAATAATTAGAAATATTTGTATCTATTATGTTTTTTACTTCCGAAGGGTTGTATTCCCTATAGAAGTATGTATGCGTTCCTTCTGCATAACTTTTGCCAATCGCAATTAGCCCTTTGGCATGATCTCCTATCGCCACATATTTTGCGATACTAAGTGCTCCTACCGAAAAGAAACCAATGGAAACAGCACCCATCGTAAATAAACCTATCGCAATCGCACCTAGTGCGATTAAACCAAAAGAAAAGGAACCTAACGCAAGTAATCCTAAACTTAATACTCCAAAGGCGAGTAATCCAACTGAGATTAAACCAAAGGAGAATAAACCAAAGGAAAAATTACCAAAGGCGATAATACCTTTCGCAACATAAAAACCTTGGCCAAGATTAATATGAACAAGTGGTAAGCCAAAAAGGGTTTTCTTGCTTTTATATTCGTAATGGTATCTTTTGATTACGAGGGTTACATGTTTTACTGTTTCATTTTCTTCTAAATCACTATTAATATTATCAAATAAACTGTCTAAGGAAATTTTAAACAATTTAGCGAGTTTCACGAGTTTATCAGTTTCAGGTAAACTTATATCTTGCTCCCACTTATAAACCGCTTGTCTAGTAACTCCTAAGATTTCCGCTAAATCTTCTTGCGATAAACCTTTTTGTTTGCGTAATTTTTGTAGTTTTGATCCAATTTTCATGATATCACCTCGAAGATAGTCTACCTGATTATATGAGTTATTACCACCAACTAACAAGTTCATTATGTAAACTTTTGGTTACGTGTACTTATTATAACATATTTTCTCTCTTTATACCGCTAACTATCCGTGTTATAATACGCTAAATTTTTTTGATTGTATTATTATGAGAGGTGGAAAGTTTGGATAAGTATGCGACCTTGTCACTTAAGGAGAAAGTATCATTTGCTGTAGCCGGATTTGGTTAAAATATGATTATCAATTTTGTTGTTACCTTTATGTTAGTTTACTTGTATGAGGGAATAGGGTTTTCTACAGCTGGGGTTGCCGCATTAACTGTCATTCTTACAATTACCAAGATTTGGGATGCTGTAAATGATATCATTATGGATGTAATCGTCGACCGAACCCTAACAAGATAGGCAAAACAACGACCATATCTTCTTTTTACTGCTTTACCAATTGCGTTACTTACAGTAATGTTGTTTTCTGTGCCAGATATGAAAGAAGTATATATGCTTATTTATATTGGTGTTGTTTACATCTTGTGGGATATGCTTTACACCCGAGCGATGTTCCATATTGGGGACTTGCGGTGGCGATGACCAAAGATGATAATGAAAGGACAAAAGTAATCTCCATGAGTCGTACCGCTGGTACTTTAGCAGCCGCCTTAATCATTTTATCAGGACCGCATCTAGCACGCTTATTAAGTTTTTCTGATAAGACTACCGCACAAGGTTGGAGCTACGTCACAATTCTCATTTCTTTAATAGGTATGGCGCTTTTTACCCTCGCTTTCTTTAATACTCGCGAAAGAGTGGAGTATTACCCTGAACGTGTAACTCTTAAAGAAACTTTCCGCATGATGTTTAAGAATAACCCGCTCTTCTTGATTCTCTTAGGAAGTACGCTGGGATTTGGTCGCAACATCTTTAGTGTTGGTGGTGCAGTTGTAGCTGTAGTCGTCTATGGCAATGAAGGTATATTTACCTTATTAGGAGCGGGGATTATTGGTGGTTTAATCATTGCGGCTATTCCTGCTCATATTAATCTTAAATACATGTCGAAGAAACAATTAATGATATATTCGACACTTCTCACTGCCATTATGTATATCTTAATGTACCTTTTCAGTTATCATAATGTATGGATCGTCTTTACAATGATTCTCTTAACAGGTATATCCAGTGGTTTCTTTATTGTTGTCCAAACAACAATGATTGCAGGCTCGGGCGATTTTATCGAGTATAAAACAGATGACCGCAGTGAAGGTATTTGTTTTGCGGGGCTCACCTTTGTTTCAAAGTTAATGACCGCCCCTTGCAACCCGTGCCTTTGGAATATGTGTATGAAGAAGGGGTTGTAATAACCGAGAAGATGAAGGAAGGTATCTTTTTAGGTATTACCATTATCCCTGCCATGAGTTGCCTTATCAGTATTATTCCTTTTCTATTCTATCGTTTATCAGATCAAACACTATCCCAACTTAAACAAGAGTATAATAAAATACATAACATGTAAAAAACCGCAAAAAGCGGCTTTTTTATTTTTTTATTTACTTTATTGTTAGTTATGATGGGGTCATTATTAAAGTGATAAACAGTTTTAATTGTGTCTGATAATTCACCATTATATGGATAAAGGGCATACTTGAAACGATGACTAGCAATATCACTAGTGGGGTCAGGATATTTAGGTGAACGTAATAGATTTAAACTTATTAATCCTTCTTTAACTCTATGTCCATACTTACAATCAATTAAAAAAGCTAGGTGATAATTATCATTCTCGAGTTCAATCCATTTATGGGCACATATTTCAAATTGAGCTTTTTCAATAGAGGTTTCGTTTTTCGTGCTACGGTTAATGTGACCAAATTGAATCTCACATTTAACTTGCTCATTATAAACAGTGGTTCGAAAATCGGTCCGCAGCATTCTAAATCGTTCATTAAAGTCCACCATCGTATCGAACATGATGCACCGAGAACCTATTGTTAAGATGACATCTTGTGTTAACATAGTTTTATGATGTTTGTAAGTTTGCCGACATATTATCCAATGCCCATCGATAAATACTTCGCGTTTAATTAGTTTCATTAAGACTTTTCGCTTTTTATGATAATTGATGTCGATATCCCATGTATTAAAGAACTTCCATTTATCTTTGTAAACAACTAGTTTATTTAAATACTCCTTACATAATTCTTTTTTGTTTTCTTTGTCGTATAAAGAGATAATATACCCTTTAGGTGAAAACTTAACAATTAAAATATCATTTTCGATATAATCTTTACCGTATTTTATTGTTGAATCTTGTTTAACTAGTTCAAGTTTACTTGATGAATAAGGTTATACTTCATATTGATACCAAGTATTATTAACCTTTACATAATTTTTACGTACATAAGATGTAGTATTAATAATACTAAGTTCCTCACCATTAGACAATTTTCTTAAGAGTATTTTCCTTACTAGTTCCAAATGCTTAAACAATAACTCATATCTTGCGACACTTTCTTCATGGACACGTTTAATGCTTGACCCTGGTAAAATATCATGGAATTGATAAAGCAAGACTTCTTTCCAAATTCTATCTAATAATTGCTCCGGCTATTTATATCCCTTAATGTAACAAAGTGTCGCTAGAAACTCCACATCATGTAAAAGATACTCAATCTTGCGATTATAGGATTTATTCTTACTTTGCGTAGTATAGGTTCCTTGATGTTTTTCTAAATATAGTTCTCCTTTATATACAGGTAACTTATCTTCATACTTTTTAACACGGTCAAAGAAGTTTATCGCTTTATCTGGTTGTAGTTGTTTCATTTGACGATTTACCAGTTCTAAATGCACCTCACCAGGTCCACCACCACCATCACCTGTTCCATATACTAATAAAGCTTCTTTAAGAATGTGTTTTTTTTTATAGTTATCGATAGCTTACTTTATAGATAATGGAGTAGCATCGCTATTGTAGTTTCCTTCGGGTGGCATATGAACTAATACTTTACTACCATCAATACCTTCCCAAATAAAGGTATGATGTGGAAATTGGTTATGTTCATTCCATGATAGTTTAATTATCATGAAATAGTCCATACCCGCTTTTTAAAGAATCTGCGGTAGATTGGCATTATATCCAAAAGCATCAGATAACCAACATAAGCGCATGTCTTCGCCAAATTCTTCTTTGAAGAATCTTTTTCCATATATTGCTTGTCTTACCAGTGATTCTCCACTAGGTAAGTTAGTGTCAGGTTCAACCCAGAATCCCCCTTGAAATTCAACAACACCTTGTTTTACTAACTCTTGTAGGCGCTTATAGATGAGCGGGTGACTCTTCTTTAACCAAGCGCATTGTTGGGGCTGACTAGCACCATATATGTATCCGGGATATTTACTTAAATTTTTTATCTGATTCGCAAAGGTACGAACTGCTTTTCTTTTAGTTTCTCTTATCGGCCATAACCAAACTGGGTCTAGATGGGAGTGTCCAATAGCGGTTAAATAATACGTTTCATCAACCACGTAGTCTGTATTCTTTATTTTATTTAAAATGTTTGTCGCATTTACGATATCCTCTGGTTGATATTTCTATAAAGAATGATAAGTTTGTGATAAAACTTTTAGCGCTTCTTTTCTCTTACTCTTATCTTCTAAACTTAAGGCATAAAAACAAGCGGTTAAATAATCATAATAAAATGCCTTAACATCTTCTCTTATTTCCGCTAAATAAGCCTTTTTAAACTTAGCATTGAAAAACGGTGGGGCAATTTTCCCGTTAAATCCAGCATCAACCCAGATATCTACATCTTTTCCACCAGTATATGGAAATAAAGTCTTACCTCTTATGCTTTGAAGATAATCAACCCAACTTAATCGGCTCGATAAAGCATGAAGTGGATTATTGTCGTTATCAACCACTAACCCTTCCGCATCGATATCAATAATTGCCATAACCTTTTTATGCATATAATCATCTGGTAAAGTCCCCTAAAATTAAACCATGCACAAGTAAAAGTTTTACCCTAATGTTCACCTGGTTTTATTAACCAATATGTGCGATTTAAACGATCCACGAAGGGAATGGGTTCATCGTCTGTCGTAATATAGGCTTGTAAGTCACAGATTTTGGGATAAATATGTTTTCTAATATTGGCCAAACGTTTAAGTATAAATGGTTTAGAGAGTAATTTAATTCAGCATCCATACTTTATCTCCCCAAAAGATATCTTTAGTTCTATTATATAAGAAATGTATATATAATTTAATTATAAGTGTTAATTCTCAAGCAAATGTGCAACTTAGAGTTGCTTGATATATGGCAAAAACCTGTTAAAATGAAAGTAAGCATATGGGAGTTGATGAACATGTTAAATCTGGTAGAAATTGGTAAATATATTGCCAATTTGCGTACTAAAGCTAATATGAGTCAACAAGAGTTGGCTGATGCCTTATATGTAACTCACCAAGCGGTATCAAAATGGGAGACAGGAAGATCATTACCTAGCATCGATGTTTTAGTGAATCTAACAAAACTCTTTAATATCACCATCGATGAGTTAATCAACTGTGGTTATAATGATAAAAATTATGACTTTGGTTATTTACTAAGGACCTATCCCCGGGAATATGTGATTAATCAGTATGTCCAGGGTAAAATTAATGTGAAATTTGAAGACATGTTTTATTTGTTAAGTTCAACAGAACGTGAAGTGATCTTAAGTCATATAATTAATCAACATTTAAAAATCCCAATAAAGACCATTTTACCTTACCTAAATCCAACAGAACGTCATCGCCTTATCCAAGCGATTAAATCAGGCATGATAAACATTGATATAGGAGAAATAGCCCATATGCTTACGAGAAATGAGTTAAATCAATTAACAGGAGGTAAACGATGGATATTAAAAAAATAATTCCCTTCCTAGATGATGAAAGTTTAAACTTATTAGTAGATAAAGCACTGGAAGGTAAAATTTCTGAATCAGAATTAGTATATGCCTTGCCATTTTTATCGCAAGAACATATAACTAAAGTTTATCAGGCTATTGTCGAAAAACGAATTACTTTTAAAATTGAAGTCTTATTACCATTTATGAGTGAAGCATTAGTTGAAGATCTCTATAGTAAAGTTATTAATAAAGAAACAGATATTATTGATGAAGCGGTAATTTTACCATTCTTAAAACCTGATAAAATAAAATCGATGTTTATGAATTATATAAATAAATTATAGAAATAATAAAACCAATAAACACATCATGTTTATTGGTTTTATTATTATACACTTATAAAGTCAAGCCATTCCTGATATATCCTTGACAAATCATCATCTAAGTAAGATAAAGCTTTATTCTTGATATCTTCAGGTACCCCGAAATAACACTCGGCAATAGCACCAGCTATACAAGCGATAGTATCACTATCGCCACCGATAGATATCGCATTTCTAATGGTGTCTTCAAAAGAAGTTCCTTCTAAAAAGGCGACAATAGCTTGGGGAACACTGCCCTGACAGGTTACATCAAAATGGTAAGTACTTCTAATCTCATCAAGGGTAAAGTTTATGTTATAATACTTTTCATTTATTTCGCTTCGAATATCGTCCTTTGCGTATCTCCTTTTAGCTAAGTAGATACAGGTTACTACTGCTTGCGCCCCTTTAATCCCTTCAGGATGATTATGGGTTACACTCGAAATAACTTCAGCATGTTTTAATGCTTCTTCTAAAGACTGAGCAAGAAATCCAACTGGACTAATACGCATGGCACTCCCATTACCGAAACTATTGTAAGGTTTAGGATTACTACTCATAATCCATTGATAAAACATGTTACCGTATCCAGCATAGGGATATTTGCGACCTAACTCTTGCATATACTTAATTGTTAGCTTTTCTAATACCTGATAATAGTCTTTTTCAATTAAGTCTTGTTTCTTAGTTTCTATGATAGCTTTGGCTACAGCTAAAGTCATCACCGTGTCATCGGTAAAGCTATTCTTAGGGGTAAATAATTCGAATACTTTACTTTTATGGTTGAAGTGTTCAAAACGTGAACCAACAATATCACCAATTATTGCTCCAATCATAAATAAGTCCTTCTTTCTTATTTTATTTTCTTTTTATAGGATGTCGTATAACTGTTTTCCAGTTTTCTACTTTGACTTTTCGAATATCAGATAAATAGATTTCATGATGCATTCTGGTATCAGAAAAATCAAGTACATACCCTATATTATCGATATATGCATGCATCTTATCAATGGTTTTTGGCTCATCATCGAAAGCACCAATGTGCATTACTTGTACACATACCCCTTCTTCGAAGGTTAAAAATCCTGCTTTTGCACAATCAAGTTTCTTCTTGCTTTCTACTACCCCTTTTGCCCAATCTAAATCCTCGGGCTTGACAAAATCAGGTAAACGAATGACCGCAAGCCAATGTAGTAAATCTTTTCTGTTATAATCCATTCCCTGTAAGCCTGGTATCCACCAGAATCCTTCTAACGGTGGAACGACATAATCAAAATAACCTTCAATGTAATAGTTATTCTTTGGACTAAACTTTAATGTATAGCTAAGGGCATATAATACTTCAATCGCTTTACTATATTCTCCATTTTCTTCATTTGGATCCCCTTTCCCCTTAACAGCGATGAAATTCATGGTTGGCACCATAACGATACAAGGTTCTGTTTTGGGGAAATATAAATCTTTATATTCTTTTTTAAAATCAAATGGCATAAAAATGCCACCCTTTCTTGGAAAATATGATAATATATGTTACAAATATTATAAATTATTCGTTTTACCACCACAACAAATATATCTACGAATGAGGTGTTTTCGATGAAATATAGGTTTCGAAGATTAATAATGAATGATCTTCCTAGTTTATGGGAATTAATATGTTTATTAAAAAAAGAGAACTGTGATATGACATTCACTAAGTTACAGTCAATAGAAGAATTACAGAACTATATGGATAATCCAAGTGAATTAACTTACGTCGCAGTAACTACTTATAATCAAGTTATTAGCATCGTCAAAGCTCGTCGCGATTTATCTGCAGAAAAAAGACATGCAGCCTTTTTATCAGCTGCTACCCATCCAAAGTATCGAGGAAAAAATATTGTCGTCGAATTGACAAATTATGTGCTAGAAGAATTAAAGAAGATAGGTGTAAATATTGCTCGTATATATGTTTATAGTGATAATGAAGCATCATTAAGAACTGTTAAGAAGTTAGGATTTGTCCAAGCGGGTGTGGTTTATCGTCACCACTTAGACTTAAAAACTAATACATATGTTGATGATATCATTTTTCATAAGTTATTATAAATGAATCCAGTACCGCTCATAAATAAATCCATCAACATCAATTTCTTTTTCAAAAATGCCGCTATTCGCAAGTATTGTTTTCTTACTTGCGATATTTTCTTTGTTACAAGTTATTAACACTTTATCTAATCCCTTTTCCTTACAAATTTTAAGCATCTCTTTAAGCATCGCCTTAGCATAACCTTTTCGTCTTTCATTAGGGTGAATAGAATAACCAATATGTCCACCATACAAACTTAACAGCGGGTGTGCGATACTATGACGGAAGGAAACCATACCCACTAATTTTTGATCACTTTTTCTTATCGCAAGATACGTACTAGCACTGACATAACCCGCTGGCGTTGTTTCGGAGTTTTCCATCACCTCTAAGTGATTAAGCCATGCCTCTACAGAAGTATATTTATCTAGATTACTACAACCGTGGAGGATTTCTTTTCTTTCAAGAAAGGCTTCACGATATTCCATAATTTGATTAGCATAGTCTAACGATGGTTTCTTTAACATGATTGGTGATTTAACTTCATCTAGTTTTCCTAAGACCATCTTCATAACTTCAATGATTTTTGAAGTATGAAAATACTGATGAGAATTAGGTTTTAGTTTTAATACTACTTTTTCGCATTTACTTTTTGTCGATATTAAGACTTTTTCCATTAATCGATAATCTGCTTCACTTATATCATTGGTACAATCGTTGAGTAGGTATTTCGCTAATTCTAAAGCTTTAATACGGTTTCTTACTAAAGAATATTGAGACGAACATTCTTTAAACTTACCGATGATACCTTTCGAACGATCTATTAGATCCTCTATAACATTAATAGCGTCAACTTGATTTAAAGTCATAAGTAAATCTCCCTTAACTGTTTTTCAATACGATATTTTCAATTAAGTTAGCGCATATTTCACAGTTATCAGCACATTTTTCTAGACTATCGTATATTTCTTTCCATACTAATAATTTTTGTGGATCATATGTATTAGTAAAGAGTTTTCTGACCCCAGTAAAATAAAGCTTATCTGCTACTTCTTCTAAACGATTAACTTCAATAATCCACTGATGTAAGCCTTGTGATTTCTTATAGTTTTCAAACTCTTCTAAAACCCTTATTAACCCCTGACAACAATTCTCAATTACCTCAGTAAAATCTATAAACTCTTGTGGTATTGCTTGCAGATTAAGGATACAAATATTAATAAGCACATCTTCAATCGCATCAATTACATCATCAATCTTTTCTGCTAGTTGAATAATATCTTCACGATCAATTGGAGGAAGAAATTCTTTAGTCAAACGATAAAAAAGGTCATGTTTAGTTAAATCAGCGGCGTGTTCAACTTCATGCATAAGTTTAAGTTGCTCATCACGATTAATACTATTAAAATTATTAAGTGTTTCTTTCAAGATACTACAAGCTTTAAAAGAATACGAAGCGATCTCGACGAAGGTTTGAAAATACGAGTAGCGTTTTTTCATATATACACCTCTCAAAACATTTTCATAAATACTAATGCCATTAGGTAACCAATTAGTCCGCAACCAGGGAAAGTGAGAATCCAAGTATAGACCATATCTTTAACTATCGCCCAATTAACAGCGCTAAGGCGTTTAGCACAACCTACTCCCATAATAGCGGTAGTTTTTGTGTGCGTAGTACTAACAGGTAACCCAAAGACAGAAGCGGTGAGTAAACTCAATGACCCCGCAAGGTCACTCGCAAAACCTTGATAGGTTTCTAGTTTGACCATCTCTATTCCAATTTTTTTTATGATGCGTAACCCGCCGATCGATGTTCCTAAGGCCATTACCCCAGAACAGGTAAGCATTAACCATACAGGTATAGTAAACTCATTAACATTACCATAACCTTTTAAAAGAAAGATACCTAACATAAACACACCCATGAATTTTTGTCCATCCTGCGCACCATGCATGAAAGCCATTCCACAACTGCCAAGAACTTGGGCTTTGGTGAAGAGTTTATTTACTTTCCGTTTATCCGCATCTTTAAATAAATAACCAATAATTTTCGCTGTTAGATATCCCAACCCAAACCCAAAGAAAGTTGAAACAAACAAACCATAAATCACTTTTATCCATTCACTACCATTAATTCCGAAAAAACCCCTCTGTAAAGCAATCGCCGCTCCTGATATTCCCGCAATTAAGGCATGGCTTTCACTAGTAGGAATTCCAAAGTACCAGGCGAAAGTAGCCCATAAAACAATCGCCACCATAGCTGCGCACAGTGCAATTAAAGAATCGTGGGTATCACCACGAAAATCAACCATATTATAAATAGTTTGCGCTACGGTCGCGTTAATTAACGTCATCACTAAAACGCCAAGGAAGTTAAAAATCGTTGCAAGAATAATCGCATTGCGAGGTGAGATGGAGCGGGTAGAAATGCTCGTCGCAATCGCATTAGGTGCATCGGTCCAACCGTTGACTAAAATTACACCTAATGTCAAAAGTGTAATAACTAAGATAATGGGATTATGAAATAGTTCATTAAGAAATTCATTTAAGGAAAGAGCCATAATTTCCTCCAATTTGTTCTTCCCTATATCTTATGACTTCATCAAAAATAATTATGCTTAACAACTCAATAAAATAACATCTATTCGTTAATATTATCAATACCTTTAACTAAAACTTAACAATCTCTTAATCATAACGAAATATTTCTTATAAAAAAGGTATAAACTAGTTTGTTAGTTTATACCTTTTATAAACTTATTTACTTCTTCACAAATACTGTAGGTAGCGTGATTATAACCCAGCATTATGACAAGTTTAACCTTTGTCATATCATAATTAAACTGATCTAAGGTTTTAAGAAGCAACATAGTTTGTTCATAACGGTTGGGTAAATCATGTTCAGCTACAATAAATAGAAGTTTCGTCTGTTTTTCATTATCAATATCTTTATTAATAAAGTACAATGGTGCTCCTTCATCAATTCTCACTAAACGGGTATCTAATCCTCTTTCCCGTAACACATTAAAATGTACCGTTGGTTGTCCCGCATCGAAGACCCAACCCTTAAACTCATCAGGGTCGATTCCGTATTCACCTAGATAACGCCTATCAAAATAAAGCATCATCGCAAGATACCCACCAGCAGATGTTCCTCCCACATAAATATCACTAAATAACTGTTTATCTTTATTATACTCTTTGATGAAATTGATAGCTTTCGCTACATCTAATATAAAATCTGGATACTTTGCTTGTGGATATAGGCGATATCCGACTGACACTAAAGCGATGTTATGATTTGGTAATTGTTTCAAGTCTTCCGAGATTTCTTCCTTTGACCCGCTTTCTAACCCTCCACCATGAAAATAGATAAATACTGGACTAGGATTAATATCTGGTAAGTATATATCTAAGGTACATTCTGGATATCTGTTGTCATAACTTACATTTTTAATTACTTTCATACTCTCCCTCGCACTTCTATTATTCTTTCTTTATGCTTTCCTCAAATTGTTTCATCCGTTCTTCATGACTTACTACTCGATGAATTTGATGTAACATCCAAACATAACCAAAAGGGTCATTAATAATGGCATAGGTCATCCCAAAACTAGGAACTTCGGTGATATCTTGTACTATTGTACAGCCATTTTCTATCGCTTTATGAAAGGTATCTTTGATATCAGGTACAAAAATATTGAACCAAAATGATTGTGGATTATTAGCACTAGGTGGAACTAACCCATACTCAGGATTAGCATCTAACATATGAAACCTCGTGCCATATAAATTGAACACTACTTCATTTAAACCAACTTGTAAGTTGGAAACTTCCACCCGTTCAATTGGGAAGATCTTTTCATATAATTCTAATGCTTATAAGACATTTTTCACCACAAAATCAAACTCAATACCGATCATTTTATTTCTCCTTCCGATAGTGTTCACCACACCAGATAGCTATTTCCCTAATAAGTTCTAGCGGTAAAGGCTTATCATATGGTATTTGAATAGCTCCTTTCGAAGTTTTATACTCCTTTAACTTATCCTGAAAATGTTCAATAGTTTCTGGTCGTGGATATAACCCCAAATGAGTTTTGTGAGCGGCAAAATGAATTAGATTTGTCTTGTCCCAATATGTGGGCATTTGATAAGAAATCTTTTCTTTGGCATTGGGCAAGGTCTCTTGGATACATTTTCTTACTTGGTTTAAGATTGGTTTAAGTTCATCAGGTTGACTATCGATATACTCATCAACCGTATTTACCTTTAACCCGATTTTCTTAACATCATACTGTTTCATATTATCATCCCTTCAAAATGACTTTAACAAATTATAACATAGAAGTTGGATGATAATAAAATGATATATTAATAGAAATTATATTTTTACTATATTATTTTGCGCAGATGAATTTCATTGTCTTCTTGATAACCTAATTTACCATATACTTCCTGCGCAATTAGATTATTCCTACCAGTTAATATCTCAAATTTTACAATATTATGATGTTTAAATAAGTAATCTTCGATAAACATAATCATTTCTTTGGCAAATCCTTGTTTACGATATTCGGGTTTCACATATAACTCTGTAATTTCCGCCCAAGCTTCTCGATAACAGAAGGAACGTTTAATTTGCGCACATAAAAAGTCAACTAAATTATTATCTACTTCTTTTACTACAACGATTTCTTGTTTATTATCTAAAAGTGAAACTCTTATATTATCAATAGTAGTTAAGGCTTCACCATTAAATAAAGCATTTAACTCATATAACTTATCTGCATCTTCTAACTTCGCTAATCTAACCATTTTTCCACCCTATTATCATCATTCTTATCATTCTCTTACTGGATTATAGTTTGCGAAAACAACATATCTCCGCTCTTTTTCTTTCAGCCATAGATGGATTCCTGTATCTCCAGTTGAAAAAAAGATATCTTGATTAACAGGTAAATTTAAAAACACATGGTACAATTGATTAATCATTTTGCCATGGGATATTATCACAATCGTCTCATCATCTTTAGTTTCTTCTAAGATTTTGTTTAGTACACGCTCAGCCCGATTACGAAATTCCAATAATGATTCCATTCCATAAACTGATTTATCAATCGGTAAATTATCTACTTTAGGGTATTTAATTTTTGCTTCTTCATAAGTTAATCCCGCAAGTAATCCGTTATTAAATTCTTGTAAATCTTCTTCATAAATAATATCGAGATTAAAGATGTCTGCCAAATATTGTGCTGTTTGTTTAGCCCTTGTAAGGGTACTAGAATAAATCTTATTAACCTTAAAATTGCTTTTAATAAAATCTGCCATGATTTGGGCTTGTTTATGCCCTTTTTCCGTTAGCGGGTAATCAACTCTTCCCTCATGAACTTGTAATATGTCCGCTTCCGATTGTCCATGCCTAATTACTAAGATATTCATATTTACCTCCTAAACAAAAACCTAGGTAACCCTAGGTTTAAATGTTATTAAAGACTTTAGCATAAATTGTATCGACATGTACTAAATGTTTATCTAAGGAAAACACTTCTTTTAGTTCTTCCTCAGTAAGAAGTTGATTAAATGATTCGTCTTGTTTTATTAGTTCAATTAATGGTGTCCTTGTATCTAGGGCTTGTAATGATAGTTTTTGAATACGTTTATAGACATCTTCACGCATATATCCTTTTTTAATAAGTAGTGCCAGTAACGTCGAGGCAAACACAACTCCTTGGGTTAGATTAATATTTTCTAACATTCGTTTTTCATTGACTACCAATGTTTCTAAAGTGTTCGCATAGCGATTAAGCATATAGTCAATGAGAGTAGTTGCATCTGCTAGAACGATGCGTTCAACTGAAGAATGGGAAATATCGCGTTCATGCCATAATGGGATATTTTCAAAAGTTGATACCATGTAACCCCGCACCACTCTTGATAGTCCACTGACATTTTCAGAAGATATGGGATTACGTTTATGAGGCATTGCCGATGAACCCTTTTGTTGAGCGGAAAAGTATTCTGCCACCTCGCCAACCTCTTGTCGAGATAGATGACGAATTTCTACCGCAATCTTTTCAACTTCACTCGCAATAAGGGCTAAGACACTTAGATAATACGCATGCCGATCTCGTTGGAGTGTCTGTGTGGTAATATTAGGTTCATTTAATCCTAATTTTTTTGCCACGATGGCTTGAATATCAGGATCGGATAAATAGAAGTTACCGACTGCCCCTGACATTTTTACTACTTCAATAGTAGCTCTTGCGTCTAAAAAATGTTTCTTTAAGCGTTTGAAGTCTTCATACCATAACGCAAACTTTAATCCAAAAGAAGTTACTTCGGCATGCATACCATGCGTTCTTCCCATACAGGGGGTATATTTATATTTAAACGCAAGTTGTTTTAATACTTCCATGAAACGATTAAGATCATCTACAATAATATTATTAACTTCTTTTAAGATTAACGAATTAGCTGTATCAACAACATCGGTGGATGTTAAAGCATAATGAAACCATTTCTTTTCTTCGCCTAATGACGCTGTACAAGCTTGAATAAAAGCAATAACATCATGTTTTGTTTCTTGTTCGTTACGATAAATGTCATCTAACGTGAAAGTAGCATTTAATAGTTTTTCATAAGTTGCTTCATCAAAGAGTCCTTTTTTCATCCAAGCGTAACTTGCGGCTTGTTCCACCTTTAAAAAACATTGAAATTTGTGTTCATCACTCCAAAGTTTTTTCATGATGGGACGTTGATAACGTTCAATCATTTTTTCACATCCTCTTTAAAAGAAAGGCTCAATCATTATTGTTTGATTACGATCAGGTCCAACAGAAAACATTCCAGTTTTTACTCCTACTAAATTACTAATTACATCTAAGTAATTTTTGGCCTCTTTTGGTAGTTCATCATATGATTTTACTTGACTAATATCGGTTTTCCAGCCTGGTAAGACCATATAGTTTGGCGTTACACGCTCATAATCTTCGATATCAGAGGGTAGATAATCAATTTCTTGACCATCAAGATTATATGAAGTAACAATTTTTAATTCATCAATTCCTGTTAAGACATCGAGTAGCGTTACCGCAAGATAACTAAGACCTGATACACGTTTTGTATGACGTAGGATAACTGTATCTAGCCAACCTATTCTTCGAGGTCTACCTGTAGTGGTACCGTATTCTCTTCCTGTTTCTCTAATATAATGCGCTAACTCTCCTTCAATTTCAGAAGGCATTGGTCCACTACCAACTCTAGTTGTGTAGGCTTTTGTTACACCAATAGCCCCTTCTACTAACCAAGGCGCAATCCCCGTGTTTAAAGGAACACTAGCAGCAGTTGGTGAACTTGATGTTACATATGGATATGTGCCATGATCAAGACATAACAAGACACCTTGTGCACCTTCAAATAAAATCTTTTTATCTTGTTCAATTAACTCATTTAATAGAATTGAAGTATCACATACAAAGGGCTCCATTACCTTGGCATATTCGCGATATTCTGCAAAGATACTTTCAAAATCAAGCAGTGGTTGTTTATATAAACTTAACTCGTAATTCTTTCTCTCTACTAATTCTTTAAGGTGATGATAGAAGCGATTTTCATTCACAAATGTTCCTACCCGTAAACCAATCCGTGCTACCTTATCTGTATAAGCAGGGCCTATCCCTTTATGGGTTGTCCCAATTTTCGCATCACCTTTACTAAGTTCATAGGCTAAATCGAGCTTCGGATGATATGGTAAAACAATATGAGCTCGATTTGAAACAAACAATTTAAAAGGTGTTTTTATCTTCGATAACTCTTGACAAAATGCCTTTGGATCGATAACCATTCCGTTAGCCATCACATTGATGATATTAGGGTTTAGAATACCAGATGGTAGTAGATGTAGACTATACTTTTGGTTATTAATCACAACGGTATGACCAGCATTATTACCCCCCTGATAGCGTACTACCACATCCGCTCGTTGGGCTAAATAATCGGTTATCTTACCTTTACCTTCATCACCCCATTGGGTGCCAACAACTACTATTCTACGCATGTAATCCTCCAAAATTTAATTATGTATAATAAAATAATTATCAACGAAAACCATTTTATCACACTTACTCGATAGCGTCAATGTAAGGTATAAACCAAAAGAAAAAGCCCTATAAGGGCTATATCATTAGTTGGATAGTTTATTACATAAAATAACAATGGGATGATAATATTAGCTATATATGCTTATTAGGAATCACAAAACTAAGAACAGTAGATATTAAGGAACCGATACCACATACTCTTGTTGTTTTTGGACGTTCTTCATGCCATAAATGAAATAGAATTAATTCTACTAATAGAACAAAGAGACTTAGATTCCACTATTCAATCCAGCCTATATCATTAGGTATTGCTTTTACTAGTGGTTGATAAAACATACCACAATTTGTATAAAAAGCCATATTAAAACCTTCAAAATTCAATATTTCTTTTTATTTAATATAATAAGATTATAAATTATATGCTACCTGTTGTGTTAATTATACGGTATTTATTCAGTACTTGTATAAAGAATATTTATAACTGATGAGAATTAAATAGTATATTATAGAATAACCCTATTACCCAAAAACAGGTAATAGGGTTATGTATATTAATTATCCAGATTATCCTGTGTTGCTACAGTTGTGTTATCTATTTTAGCATTGTTAGTGTCATTATTAGAAATTGTTGAATTAAATAAATCTGCAAATAGACTACATTTTGCGATGTTATAGGAAAGGACATGACGAGGTAACCTTATGAGAACAAATATACTATAAGAAATCATGATAATCATCAAGATGATATCTGATAAAATAAAGATCTTTTTAACAAAAAAATATATTATATATCCTACTGCTAGATAGATAATTAAGTTAATTAAGTGAAATAACATAATAATAAGCAAATATTTCTTGCCCTTTTCTCGTAGTGTATTGACACTCTGTAATAGTGTTTTGGATATATTGTTATTTTCATCATTCTGAACCTCGTAACTAGCGGGAGCTAAATACAGAATGACTATAGTTATTAAGATTACTGTGATGACAATACCTATCACAATAAAACTTGGATAAAAGATATATCTTGAAAAGGTTGTCGCAAGATCGGCGATATAACCAAAATATGTTATCCAAGCAGTAAGGACACAAATAACGAGAATTATTGAAAGTATTACCATTGCTTTAAGCAAATAAAGGAGAATTAATGTCCATACCCTTTTCTTTGAACTACTATCTTCAAAAGCAGTTTCAATCTGATAACTGGGATTATCAATAAATCCCTTAGCCAATCTTACTTCTGCTAACACAAATAACGGATAAGTAAAAACTATTATTTTTCCTAATATTGATGTTATTAGGAAGAGATAATATTTAAAGTACTGAGAAAGATTTTTAAAGACTATTTTTGCTTTCTTCCTCTCCTGTCTCTTAACCCTTCTTCTCCTTCTTCCTCATACTTC
>ENA-UPSB01001215-UPSB01001215.1-bioreactor-metagenome-genome-assembly--contig:-NODE-1215-length-31876-cov-5.340373_pt1 | contig 31876 bp, 29 predicted proteins | sample MGYA00238182_ERZ773286 | MGnify/ENA primary metagenome ERZ773286 (study PRJEB29026, sample SAMN07631240) | bioreactor metagenome | isolation source: Switchgrass digestor | place: USA: Dartmouth...
GAACTGCTTTTGTCCGATATCCTCGGAACAGACAGCGATTTGATCTATAGAAGCATAGAAGACGAAGTAGACAGGGAGTTGCTGGATGCCGCAATGAAAAAACTGTCCCTGAGAGAAAAAAAGATAATGGAATTGAGATTCGGACTGACCAATGGAGTTGAAAAAACACAAAAGGAAGTTGCAGATATGCTGGGCATATCCCAGTCATATATATCAAGGCTGGAAAAAAGGATCATCAACAGGCTGAAAAAAGAAATAAACCGAATGACATGATGAAAAAAGCCTGGAAACATCTCTATTTCAAGGCTTGTCAAGGCCTTTCATGAAAATTTTTTGTGCCTGTTTCCAGTATAAAAATAACCTCCGTGGCAATAATGATACTGACTGAAATTTGTTGCCGGGAGGTTTTTCTATGCTGATCAATAAAGTTGAAATATGTGGTGTTAATACTTCCAAACTGCCTGTATTGACAAATGAGCAAAAAAAGGCTCTTTTTGAAAGGATGCATAACGGTGACACCACAGCAAGGGAAGAATTCATAAAAGGAAACCTTCGACTAGTTTTAAGCGTTATCCAAAGATTCAACAATAGAGGGGAATATGTGGACGATCTGTTTCAGGTAGGCTGCATAGGACTCATCAAAGCCATAGATAATTTTGATGTTAACCAGAATGTCAAGTTTTCCACCTATGCCGTTCCAATGATTATCGGTGAAATCAGACGATATCTGAGAGATAACAACTCCATCCGGGTCAGCAGATCTTTGAGGGATATTGCATATAAAGCTCTGCAGGCAAAAGAGCAGTTGACAAACAAAAACTCCAAAGAACCGACAATAACGGAAATTGCAAATGAATTGAACCTGGCAAAAGAAGACGTTGTATTCGCACTGGATGCAATACAGGATCCCATCTCCTTGTTTGAGTCGGTATATCATGACGGTGGAGACGCGATATATGTGATGGATCAGGTAAAGGATGAAAAAAACCTGGATGAAAACTGGCTTGAAGGGATTGCCCTCAAAGAGGCCATGAGAAAACTGAATGACAGGGAAAAGCTGATACTGAACCTCCGGTTCTTTGAAGGGAAGACCCAAATGGAAGTAGCTGAAGAAATCGGTATTTCTCAGGCTCAGGTATCCAGACTGGAGAAAACGGCTCTGCTTCATATGAAGAAATATATATGATAATATAATATAAAAATATAAAGTATACTTGAAAAGGCGTATGAAAAAGACACCGAAAGGTGTTTTTTTCATACGCCCTGTTTTTTATACATATATTATAACGACAGAAGTAATCGCAGGAGAAATAGGTTGCGCCGTTTTTTACTGACTCGCTGATGCAGATAATTCCGGGTTTGAATTCGGCTGATTGAAAAGGACGAATGCGAGTGCATCCATATCCGCTGAATTCATTCCCTATCCGTGAAAATCATACAGTCTGCCAATTCACAATTCATAATCAGCAGCGAAAAAGATTTCTTGTTAAGGGGTGGTTGTTGAATGTGCCGGACATCGGATTTAAAGAGAAAAGAAGTGATAAATCTGCATGATGGCAGGAGACTGGGATTTATAAGTGATGTGGAGATTAATATGGAGGACGGAAGACTTGAGGCTATCATCATACCAGGACCCGGCAGGCTTTTTAAAATGATGGGCAAAGATGATGAAATTGTGATACCTTGGGAGCGCATTAATAAAATCGGAGATGACATAGTCCTTGTGGAAATGGATGAAAGATTTATGCGCAAATACTTTGACTGATGTGTAAATTTAGTATAAAATTGTGTAAAGGCATGCTGTTTGAATATTTTTTACGGAAACATCAGTTGAAGTGACAGGTTGTTTTCATTATATAAGATTTTTTGGAGGATGTAAAAATGAAATGTCCTTACTGTGGCCATGAAGACGATAAAGTCATAGACTCAAGGCCAACCGATGAAGGCACGGCTATACGTAGAAGAAGAGAATGTACAAAATGCCTGAGAAGGTTTACCACTTATGAAAAGGTGGAAAACCTTCCCATCATGGTTATCAAAAAAGACAAGACTCGGCAGGCCTTTGACAGAAACAAGTTAATGAACGGTATCCTGCGTGCCTGCGAAAAACGGCCTGTATCTTCGGAAGACCTGGAACGGTTGGTAAACGAAATTGAATGCCAGGCATACAACTCCCTTCAAAGAGAAATAACCTCTCAGGCGATAGGCGAGATGGTTATGTCCAAGCTCAAAGACCTTGACGAAGTAGCTTATGTGAGGTTTGCCTCTGTTTATAGACAATTTAAGGATGTCAACACCTTTATGGATGAACTGAAAAAACTGCTAAAGGACAACAGCGCGAAAAATGAATCCAAAGATGAGTAACTATGAAAGATATTGATACAATTCATGAAAATATTGTAATATTATGTTATGATATACCATAATATTACAATTGAGGAGTTGTATCTATGCTTTCCAAGGTTAACAGTTGCGGATTATCAGGTATTGACGGTTATGTAGTAAAGGTTGAAACGGACATAAGTAACGGATTACCGTCCTTTGACATAGTCGGTCTCGGTGATGCCGCTGTAAAGGAGTCCAAAGAGAGAGTCAGGGCCGCTATCAGAAACACCGGACTGGAGTTCCCGGTCAGAAAAATAACAATAAACCTATCCCCGGCAAATTTAAGAAAAGAAGGTTCGGCATATGACCTGGCAATAGCCCTGGGAGTTGTTTCTGCTTCGGAACAAATACCTCACTCCGGCCTGAACAGGTACATGTTTATAGGAGAGTTGTCTCTTGACGGCGAAATAAGACCTGTTGCAGGCATCCTGCCTATGGCATTGGCAGCTCGGGATGAAGGCATTGAGTACCTGGTGCTTCCCCGGGAAAATGCTGACGAAGCTGCTGTCGTTAATGATATAAAAGTACTGCCTGCCAAAAATCTGTCCGAGGTATTGAATCATCTTACGGGAAAAACGAGCATTGAAAGATATACCATAGATATTGACAGCCTGTTCGGCAAAAATCAGGAATATGAACTCGACTTTGCTGATGTAAAGGGACAGGAAAATGTTAAAAGAGCTCTGGAAGTAGCTGCAGCCGGAGCTCATAATTGTCTGATGATTGGAAGCCCGGGATCAGGCAAATCCATGATAGCCAAAAGACTTCCGTCCATACTTCCTCCCCTGACCTTTGAAGAAGCGCTGGAAGTTACCAAGATATACAGCATAGCAGGTTTACTCCCTCCCAAAACACCTTTGATTACGGCAAGACCTTTTAGGAGCCCCCATCACACCATTTCAGACATCAGCCTGATAGGAGGGGGAAAAGTTCCAAAACCCGGAGAGATAAGCCTGGCTCATTATGGAGTGTTGTTTTTGGACGAGCTTCCGGAGTTCAGCAAGGAAGCCCTGGAGGTATTGAGGCAACCCCTGGAAGACGGTTGCGTTACCATATCCAGAATAAACTCCAGCCTGACTTACCCTGCGAAGACTACTCTCATCTGCGCGGCAAATCCATGCAAGTGCGGAAACTTCCTGGATATATCAAAACCATGTACATGCACGCCCAGGCAGATTCATCAGTACATGGGCAAATTGTCAGGACCTTTGCTGGACAGGATAGACATTCAGATAGAAGTAGCTTCTGTCAAGTTCAGGGATCTTGAAAGTTCCAGGGAGGAGGAAAATTCCAGCGTCATAAGGGAAAGGGTCATCAAAGCAAGAAAAATCCAACTGAAAAGGTACAAAGGCCTTAATATATATTCCAATTCCCAGCTCCATCCGGCATTGATAAAAAAGTTCTGCAAAATAGACAGCGAAGGCAAGGAGCTTCTTCGAAATGCCTTTGAAAAACTTGGGCTCAGCGCCAGAGCCCATGGAAGAATACTAAAAGTTGCCAGAACCATAGCGGATATGGATGAAAGCGAGAACATCCAGGCGCACCACCTGGCAGAAGCAATACAATACAGGAGTCTTGACAGGATGTTCAGGAATTGCTGAGAATCTTCCATTGTCCTCCTGAGGTTTTCCTGATTTCCTGATAAAGATTACAAATTAAAAATCCTCCGTTTTTATGCTATAATATATTGAAATTCACGTTTGTCGTTGTTGATGTTTTAGTACAAAGCATTAGTAAATTTCATTGTTTGTTGTGCTTTTAAAGCCGTGATGCAGAACCAAGAGTATACATTATTTTTTAATACATCGGGTATAAGTATGTATAAGCGTCAGATTAACAGACTTTCAATACAAGGATAAAATATGTGAAGTGCAATGCACACTGCGATTGCCATTGAATAATCATAAGGCATCAATAATCAATTAACAGTATGGGGGAATTTTAAAGTATGAGCAATAAAAATGGAAGAAATGCCGTTACGGTTTCAGCGGAGGAAATCACAAGGCAGCGGCAGTTCCTGGAGGAAGTCAAACAGATCAACCATCAAAATGAGTTGAAATCAGGGAAAAAGAAACTTTATCACCTGGTGACTTTCGGTTGTCAAATGAACGAGAATGATTCCGAAAGGCTTGCCGGATTTCTTGGTGAAATGGGATACAGTGAAACGGATGACATCAATGAGAGCGATGTAATAATATACAATACCTGCTGTGTAAGGGAGAATGCCGAGGTTAAGGTATACGGACATCTAGGGGCCTTAAAGCAGCTCAAGAAAGAGAAACCGGAACTCATAATCGCTGTATGCGGTTGCATGATGCAGCAACAGGAAGTGGTTGATCACATCAGGCATAAATACAGACATGTGGACCTTATCTTTGGAACCCATAACCTTTATAAATTTCCGGAGCTTTTATATACTGCAATAAGATCCAATACCCCTTTGGTAGAAGTGTGGGAAACTGCAGGAACCATAGCCGAAGGCATGCCCATAGAACGCAAGGACGGTGTAAAAGCCTGGGTGACGATAATGTACGGATGCAATAATTTTTGCTCTTATTGCATAGTTCCTTATGTTCGTGGAAGAGAACGCAGCAGGAATGTCATAGATATAGTTAATGAAGTAAAGATGTTAGGACAACAGGGCTACAAGGAAATATCCCTGCTGGGCCAGAATGTCAATTCCTACGGCAAAGATCTGGACAAAAAAACATCGTTTGCAGAGCTATTGTACGAACTGGACAAGATAGATGGAATAGAAAGGATAAGATTCATGACATCCCATCCCAAAGACCTTTCGGACGATCTGATACAAGCCATGAGAGATTGCAGAAAGGTCTGCGATCATCTGCACCTGCCCGTTCAGGCAGGCAGCACGAAAGTGCTGAAAGAAATGAACCGGAAGTATACCAAGGAACAGTATCTGGACTTGGCATTCAGGATAAAGGATGCCATACCGGGTATTGCTCTTACGACTGATATAATAGTGGGCTTCCCCGGAGAAACGGAAGAAGACTTCAATGACACCCTGGATGTGGTGGAAAAGGTGCGTTTTGATTCAGCCTTTACATTCCTGTATTCAAAAAGGACAGGCACACCTGCGGCAAAGCGTACCGACCAGATACCGGAAGAAATTAAAAAGGAAAGATTTGACAGGCTTCTGAAGATGCAAAACCGCATAAGCAAGGAAATAAGCGACGGGTATCTGGGTAAGGAAGTGGAGGTCCTGGTAGAAGGCCTAAGCAAAAACAGTGATAAAACCTATACCGGAAGGACAACTACAAATAAGGTTGTGATTTTCAATGGAAGCGACGAACTGATCGGCCAGCTTGTAAAAGTACGCGTTGAGCATGTACAAACCTGGTCACTTTACGGAACGTTGATAAAAGCTTAGACAAAGAAGCCATTTTTAAGGAATTGATTTGAATTCAGCTTAACTTGGAATTTGCGAGAAAAAACAGCAAAACATAAACCATTACATTCTGGTTTATATCAATATATCTTTGAAATATAGAGATGTTAAAATTATGTTATAATTAAATATGGATATATAAAAGCCGGCATGCAGATATGCAGGTTGATATGCCTGCTGACAAGTTAATTCGGGATGAATCCATTGGATATAAAATTAATTTATTGACTTAAGACGGGTACATGAAACCATGCAGATAGAATTCAATTAATCTTTGCCGGTATGATTCATTTTGTGTTTTTATATTGCTGACAGAAAGATATAGAGGTGCGTATTTATGGATATAATTGCAAAAGCCAGGGAACTGGGCAATTTGATAGCATCATCCAGGGAAATGAATGTTTTGAGGGAATGTGAACTTCGGGTAATGCAGGACAAGAAAGCCGACAGATTGCTAAGGGAGCAAAAAATGATACAGGATGAGCTTTTAAAGGCAGCAAAAAGAGGAGACAATTCTGATATCTATGAACAGCTGAAAAAAATTCTTGCATCAAAACAGGAAGAGATAAGAAACTACAGTGTAACAGCTGATTTTTTAAAGGCAAAATCAGATTTCGATAATCTTATGAAAACCATAAATGATGTAATTCTTTTTACAATAACAGGTGAAGAACCCTGTTCTGCAGATAAATGCAGCTCCTGCGGAGGATGCGGCAGCAGGGAATAGACATGGCTGAGTTCACAGGCAAGTCAATCACAGTATATAAAGTGAGGAATTTTAATGGCAACAGTAACACCAATGATGCAACAGTATCTTGATATAAAGGAACAATATAAGGATTGCATACTCTTTTTCCGTTTGGGTGATTTTTATGAAATGTTTTTCAATGATGCTGAGGTGGCATCCAGGGAACTGGAAATCACCCTGACCGGAAAAGACTGCGGTTTGGAAGAAAGAGCACCCATGTGCGGAGTGCCTTACCATTCAGCGGAATCCTATATTTCAAAGCTGATAAACAAAGGATACAAGGTCGCTATCTGCGAGCAGGTGGAGGATCCGGCCCTGGCCAAGGGACTGGTAAAGAGAGAGGTAATCCGGGTGATCACCCCCGGAACCGTTATCGAATCGTCCATGCTTGATGAGAAAAAAAACAATTATCTTATATCCATATACAAGTTCAAGCACTACTTCAGCCTTGCGATAGTGGACATCTCCACCGGGGAGTTTCTTTCGACCCAGATCACCTGGGGAAATACCGTCAACAAGCTGACGGACGAGCTGGCAAAGTTTTCACCGTCAGAAGTAATCGTCAACAGTGAGTTCATGGAAGACGAATCCCTGATTGCAAATATACGCAAAAGGTTTCATTTTTACATGTCAAAGTTTGATGACAGCAATTTTGAGTACAGTTTTGCCGCCAATAAGATAAAAAAAAAGTTCGGACAATGTGAAATACTGAAGATGGATTACAGCCTGTCGGTCAATGCAGCCGGGGCCCTGCTGGAATATCTTGAGCAGACCCAGAAAGTTAATCTTGACCATATCCAGAGCCTGAATGTTTATAAAGTTGAGGAGTTTATGGTGCTGGATGCTGCCACCAGAAGAAATCTTGAACTTACGGAAACAATGAGGGAAAGGTCAAGAAAGGGAAGTTTGCTGTGGGTTCTGGATAAAACCATGACATCCATGGGAGGGAGACTTCTTCGTAAATGGATTGAGCAGCCCCTTATAGACATTTCGGCAATTAACGAAAGACTGGACGCAGTTGATGAGATGAAGCAGAAGTTCATTATGAGAAAAGAAATCCGGGAGCTCCTCCAGCGGGTGTATGATATAGAAAGGCTGATAGGCAAGGTCGTCCTGGGAAATGTCAACTGCAGGGATCTTATTGCCATGAAGAACTCCCTGGGACAGTTGCCATACATAAAGAATGTGCTGAAAGACTGCACGATGCCCCTTAATGTTAAGATATATGAGCAGATTGATGTACTTGAAGATGTATATGAACTGATTGACAAGTCAATAGTTGATGATCCGCCCATTACGGTAAAGGACGGGGGTATTATTAAATCCGGCTTCAATCCTGAAGTGGACAAGCTGAGAAAGGCCACGACGGAGGGAAAAGACTGGGTGTTGGCCCTGGAGACTTCCGAAAGGGAGAAAACAGGCATTAAGAATTTAAAAGTAGGGTTTAACAAAGTCTTCGGATATTACATTGAAGTGACCAAATCCAATCTTTCTTTGGTTCCTGAAAACTACATACGCAAACAAACGCTGGCAAACGCCGAGAGATTCATTACCCAGGAACTGAAAGAGATGGAGGATACCATACTGGGGGCGGAAAGCAAAATTGTTGATCTGGAATACCAGATTTTTCTGGATATCAGGAGCAGAATAGCCCGGGAGGTCACAAGGGTTAAAAACACAGCCATGAGCATTGCTGAACTGGATGCCATCTGTTCACTGGCAGAAGTGGCTGACATTGAAAACTACTGCAAGCCCATAGTCACTGCCGAAGATGAGATCAAAATAACGGACGGACGGCACCCCGTGGTAGAAAAAATACTGGGTCAGGGCAGTTTTGTCCCCAATGACACCTATCTGGACATGGGAGAAAACCGCCTGGCCATAATTACCGGACCCAATATGGCAGGAAAGTCCACTTACATGCGTCAAACCGCACTGATTGTGCTTATGGCCCAGATGGGAAGCTTCGTTCCAGCAAGCAGTGCAAAAATCGGCGTTGCCGATAGGATTTTTACAAGGGTGGGGGCTTCCGATGACCTTGCTTCGGGACAAAGCACTTTCATGGTGGAAATGTCGGAAGTGTCCAATATACTTGCCAATGCCACAAGTCGAAGCCTGCTCATCCTGGACGAGATAGGCAGGGGTACAAGCACCTTTGACGGTTTGAGCATAGCCTGGGCGGTTATCGAATACATCTGTGACAAGTCAAAAATCGGATGCAGAACATTGTTTGCCACCCATTATCATGAACTTACGGAATTGGAAGGAAAAATGAACGGGATAAAGAATTTCTGTATTTCAGTAAAAGAAAAGGGAGAAGACATAATTTTCCTAAGAAAGATAATCCGGGGAGGAGCCGACGGAAGTTACGGAATACAGGTGGCAAAACTGGCAGGCCTGCCCCAGGATATAATAAACAGGGCAAATGAAATTCTGAAGGAACTTGAAGAAGGGGATATAAGCAAGAAGGAAAAGAGAATAAAAAACTTGAAAGTTCCCATTGAAGGTCAATTGGACATTTTTTCTGTAGCGGGCGGTTTAAAGAACGAAAATGAGGTGTTGGAAGAATTGAAGAATATAGACATAACAACTCTGACGCCTCTTGATGCCTTGAATGTGCTATATAAACTTCAGCAGAAGGCCAGAAAGCCTTAGAAAGGAAGAAAATGGGCAAAGTTATAATTCTGGATGAAAACACATCAAACAAAATTGCTGCCGGAGAAGTGGTGGAAAGGCCTGCTTCGGTAGTAAAGGAGCTGGTGGAAAACTCCATTGATGCAGAAGCTAAGAGCATATCGATAGAAATAGCAAACGGTGGCATAAGTTATATCAAAGTTGTTGATAATGGAACGGGCATAGATGAAGACGATCTGGAAATAGCCTTTGAAAGGCATGCCACCAGCAAGATACGAAGCGCTGATGATCTTGACTCCATCATGACCATGGGTTTCAGAGGAGAAGCTTTGGCAAGCATCGCATCAGTTTCGACTGTTGAGGTGTCCACCAGGGTTAGAAATAATCCTCTTGGCACATATATAAGGCTGCAAGGAGGGGTTTTGCAGGAAATCGGGCATACCGGTTGTCCAGCAGGTACAACCTTTATAGTCAGGGATCTGTTTTACAATACTCCTGCCAGATTCAAATTTCTTAAGAAAGACAGCACCGAAGCCGGATATGTGTCCGATTTGGTCAGCAGGATAGCCCTGGCAAACCCGGACATATCTTTCAGGTTGGTCAGCAATCACGCTCAGGTTATGCACACTCCGGGAAATAATGACCTGCGCAGTACCATTTTCAGCATATACGGCAGGGAAGTTGCCCAAAATGTGTTGGAAGTAAACCACGAAGAAAAAGGCATAAGAATAACCGGATATGCCGGAAAGCCTGAAATTTCCAGAGGTAACAGAAACCATCAGTCCATATTGGTAAATGGGAGATATATAAGGGACAAGCTTATCAGTTCGGCTATAGACGAAGCTTACAAGACCTTGCTGATGAAAAACAAGTATGCTTTTGTGGTGTTAAATATCAGATTAAATCCCCTGATGGTGGATGTAAATGTGCATCCAACCAAAATGGAAGTAAGGTTTTCCGAAGAGCAGAATGTTTTCAGAGCCGTCTATCATGCTGTGAACAATGCTTTGCTGAGTGCTACCCTTGTCAGATCCGTTCAACTGGAGAACAAGGATACCAATATTTTCAAGTTCAGCGGCTTTGAAAAACCACTGGAAGACTTGTGGCAGCAAAGCTTTGATGAGAAAAGAAACCTAAAAAAGGATAAGCTTGAATCAGAAATAAAAAAGAATGATTATATACAGGTTCCATTAAAAGATGAGCAGGAAAGAGGATCAAATGCAGGAACATACGAAAAAAGCGCAGAAACCAACACTCCGGAAATCAGAGAAAATCCGGCAAACCCGTATGTGCTGAAAAAAGGCAGTTCGAAAGGGACAGAAACGGATATGTGGGTTTCCGGCGCAACGGGTGAAGAAAACGAAAAATGTGCAAGTGATCCAATCGTAACGGCAAAGGATACATTGGACGGGAATGCGGCAGGGACAAAAACTGAACATGTTGCCATATCCCATAATAACATACAGGAGATACGGAAAGAAACATGCCATGACTCCCAGGCCCCGGGACCTGAAAGGGACACAAACCGGGAAAAAGCAATCGGCGGCATCCAAACAGCGGAGGGTTCCCTGGAAAGAACCGGGCAACCGGACGGGTCCGGGCTTGCTTTGGGGGATTGTACAATAATCGGCCAGGCTTTTTCAACATATGTAATACTACAGCAACAGGATGAACTTATCCTTGTGGATCAGCATGCTGCCCATGAGAGGATTACCTATGAGCACATGAAAAAAAGATATACGGACAACCAGTCCCTGGCCCAGGAACTCCTGGCACCCTTGGTTGTGGAAGTGACCGGTCGGGAGTTAAAACTGCTTCAGGAAGAATCAGAATTTTTCAATAAATTGGGGTTTATTTATGAGGAATTTGGCAATAATTCTATTGTACTCCGATCAGTCCCTTTTGCATTTATTGATGAGTCAGTAAAGAATGTTTTTATGGATGTATTGGACAGTGTAATGAAAGCAGGAAAGGACAACTACAGTAAAATTGCTGACGAAGCAATTTACAGCATGGCCTGCAAGGCGGCAGTAAAAGCAAACAGACGTCTGGATGGGATGGAGATCAGGAAAATGCTGGAAGACCTTGGACAGCTGGAAAACCCATATACCTGCCCCCATGGTCGTCCTACTGTAGTGCGTATTAAGAAGCAGGAACTGGAAAAAATGTTTAAAAGGATAGTGTGAAAGGGTTGTTGATATATTGGGTAACGTTATAGTCATTTTGGGTCCTACCGCATCCGGAAAGACCCAGCTGTCGATTGAGCTGGCAAAAAGGCTGAATACTGAAATAATATCCGCCGACTCCATGCAGGTATACAAGTACATGGACATTGGAACCGCCAAGCCGGATGAGGAAGAAAGGGACGGTATAAAACATTATCTCATGGATGAGGTGTATCCGGATGAGGAATTCAGTGTGGTAAAATTTAAAGAACTGGCGGAAAAGTATATTGACGAAATACTGAGCAGGGGTAAGATCCCTATTGTTGTAGGTGGTACAGGGCTTTACATCAATTCACTGATATATAACATTAATTTTTCTGAAACTGCGACGGATCATGAACTTAGGGAAAAATTGCGAAAGATGGCTGAAGAAAAAGGCAACCGTTATCTTCATGATATGTTGAAGGAAATTGATCCGGAGGCAGCCGAAAAGATCCATGAAAACAATGTGAAGAGGGTAATCCGGGCTATAGAAGTGTATGAGCAAACCAAAAGGCCCATATCGCAACACCAAAAACTGTCCAGAACCATACCCGCAAAGCATAATTACATACTTATCGGACTGAGGATGGACAGAAATCTGCTTTATGAAAGAATCAACAAAAGGGTCGATATGATGATACAAAAAGGCCTTATTGATGAAGTAAAAAAACTTGCAGAACTCGGTTACGATAAGAGCATGGTGTCTATGCAGGGATTGGGATACAAGGAGCTGCTATCTTACTTAAACAACGAGATCCCATTGGATCAGGCTATTTACATAATTAAAAGGGATACAAGGCATTATGCAAAGAGGCAGATGACCTGGTTCAGAAGAATCCCTGGCATATATTGGCTGGACATGGACAAGTTCAATGATTATTCTGAAATTATGGAAAATATCAAATATTATCTTGCAACATTTGGTATTTTCTTATAGAATTATTAATAATAACGCCAAAGTGGTTTAATAGCTTTTGTGCATAAGCGGAGAGCAGAGGAGGATTATTGTGGTTAAGAGTAATATCAACTTACAGGATGTTTTTTTAAATCAGGTAAGAAAAGATCATATTCCGGTAACAATTTATCTTACCAACGGTTTTCAGCTGAAAGGCTTGGTTAAGGGTTTTGACAACTTTACTGTTGTGCTCGACAGTGACGGCAAGCAACAACTTGTTTACAAGCATGCCATATCCACAGTTAGCCCAATGAAAATAGTTAATCTCATTTTTAATGATAATAAGGAGTAATATTCTGTACGCATATTATTTGAAAATCAAATACAAATAACCAACGACAATGTCCAATTTAAAAAAATAGGGCCTCGGTCAGAGGCGCTATTTTTCGTATTATGGGATTTTAATCGTGTAAGCGGCTCCGTTTAATGGGACACTAAATAATCAATATAGTTCTTATAAATCCAATATAAATATTATAATCCATATAGATATTATGTAATCAATATACAAATAAACACGAATAAAAAACGGCTGTTTTTAATGTTCAAGCGAAAAAAGCCGATCAAATCTCCAGCAGCTCAAAGCTTTCTAAAAACACCAATGACTTTGCCGAGAATGGTTACATTATCCCTGACAATAATGGGCTCATAAAATTTGTTTTGCGGCTGAAGCCTGATATGATCCTTTTCCTTGTAAAAAGTCTTTATTGTAGCTTCGTCATCAATCAGAGCGACAACTATCTCACCGTTGGAGGCTACCGATTGCTGCTTCACCAGAACATAATCCTTGTCAAGTATCCCGGCTTCCACCATACTGTCTCCCTGAACCCTAAGCATAAACGCAGTAGAGTTTTGCACAAGATCCACCGGCAGGGGGAATGTATCTTCGATATTTTCTGTGGCCAAAATAGGCATACCCGCCGTTACCTTACCGACTACAGGTACTTCCACCAGTTCTTTCCTAGTGTAATATTCCATGTCTCTTTTTGCTGAAGATTCGTTATCGATTATCTTCAATGCCCTTGGTTTTGTAGGATCCTTTTGCAGATAGCCGTTTTTCTGAAGCTGTTCAATGTATCCATGGACAGTAGAGGTTGATTTATAGCCCATAGCACTGCATATTTCCCTTACAGAAGGGGGATATCCCTTTTCTTCTATCTGTTGTTTTAGAAAGTCCAATATTTTCCGCTGTTTTTCATTAAGCTGTTTAACATTTTTACTTTTCTGCATGGCTTGCACCCCAGTTCAAATTTTCTAAACATGATATGTAATGTACATAAGTAATTCATAAATGTACGCAAAGTAACACTGGCAATTACGATAATTCCTGCCGGTTTATCCTGTTATTCAAACCCTACATACCTCTTGCTTTATTATAGCATATTTTCATAGAAAATCAAACTAATGTTCGAAATTTTTTCAAAAAACATTGACAAAGAACTTATGTTCGTATATAATCCAGATTGTATAGGAACATTTGTTCTAGTACGGAGGCGGTTTTATGAGAAAGAAGTATAAACTAAAGAACAAAAAGAGGTTTGTTCTGTTTATTTCTTCCATGATATTGGTGCATTTAACAGTGGTGTTCTCTGTGAAGGCATACGGATATAAAGAAGAGGAGTATAAGGAAATAACAGTGCACCAAGGCGACAGTCTCTGGTGTATTGCCGAGAAATACTACTCTTCGGGAGATATAAGGGAATATATATACAGGATAATGAAAATAAACCATTTATCCAACAGCAACATATACGCCGGATCAAAGCTGTACATACCCGTAGATTACTGACAGGCAGTGCTTTTCAGGGAATATTGGAAGTAAGTACTGTAAATTCAAGTTTACTATCCCTTGTCGTAGAGTTATAATGTATTTATACTAATTTAGGAGAGTTATAATATTTTTATACCAAATAAAATGTGTTTTTACTAAACTGTTTATAAGGAGCATGGCATGGTGAAAAAGGAATGTGTCCTGTACGACAGGGATTGCATTGAATGTGGTGAATGTGAGCTTTGTGACCTGGATCCAGGGAAAAAATGTGATAACTGCTGCAGATGCCTGGATGAAGTAGATGAATACAGAACCGTCTATTTTGAAGAATTCATGGACATTCAGGAAGAAAAAGAAATAATAGATAATTATAAGCAAAAGGAAAAAGACCAGAAGAATTAAAAGTTTGTGAAAACAGCTTTCTATGACGGAAACCAGGAAAAGATTATGGTTAAGCGTTGGTATTTACTTTGCTTTTATCTTTTCCAGTTTTTCCTTGATCCTCTTATTTTCTGAATAGGTATTGTTTCGCAGGATCTCCTCATAATAGAATCGCGCATCATCAAATTTACCGATATCACTGTAAATATCACCTAGGGCTTCCAGTATAAACGTTGCCCTGTTGTCAATCCTGTATGCTTCAAGATAAGCTTCTATGGCTTCCTCAGTTTTACCAAGATTTTTATAGGCTGTACCCATGTTATAATAGGCATATTTGGATTTATTGATACCATTGCAGATTTTGGCTTCCTTTATGGCTTTTTCATATTCACCCTTTAAATTGTACACCTTTGCAAGATTGCAATGGGCGGTATCATTATTGTAGTTTATCTCAATAGCTTTTAAAAACTCTTTTTCCGCAGCAGCAAGGTATTCAGCAGGCTTGTTTCCGTTCAGTTCATAAGCATCAAGATAGTTTGTAGCCAGAACGCAGTGAGCCCTGTCGCTGTTGGGAGCCTTTTTGGCAACGTCGGTCCACAGGCGGATGCCATCACTGAATATGTAATTTCTGTACAAAGTTACACCTGAATACACAGCAATCATCAAGCTAATTATTACCACGAAAGTTTTTAACGGGTTACTGAACACAAACGGCCGCTTTTCCGTCCCGGTTTCGAAGAATATGAGACCGGACAGAAAAAGTATGAATCCCACGATAGGGAAGTAAAGCCTGTGTTCAAAATATACATCCTTTATGGATATAAATGAGGATTCCACCGACAAACCTATATAAAACCACAGGACTCCCAAGGTAATCAGCTTGTTTCTCCTAATATTTATCAGGGCAAGTATTCCTATGGCAATGTGGATTATCAAGGACACATAGGAATAGTTTTCCCACAGGGTGGTGGATATGGGAAAATCATTGCTGTAGTCAAAGTTCAGGTTATAGGGTATGAATAATTGTTGTATATAGCGGAGGACAACGTTTTGCTGGGTGTAAAAGTAATGCATTCTGTCCATGGAGGTGCTGGCTTTGAAGTCCACGTTGGGGTCGCTCTGGCTGTAACCTCCCAAAAACAGGTTTGTTGCCGGTATGATCGGTATCGTCAATGAGAGTATTATGAAAATTGCCATCCTCTTTCTCCAGGAAGTTTTGTGGTCGCCTGCAAAGAACAAGAATTCAATAACTGCCAGCATAAATGGAATGGTAATGGTATTTTCCTTGGTAAACATGGCAATTAGAGTGAAAACAAGAGTAAACACAAAATATCTCTTTTTGTCATAAATCCTGTATTTTATGTAATAAAGAATGGCAAGAAAGTAAAAAGTCGCCGCCAGGGCCGCCGTGCGCTGAATGATGTAAGTAACGGCATTTACCTGTACCGGATGGCATATGAACACCAGCGCTGACAGTGTTGAAATGATCCTGCGGTGTTTGCCGAGCATTTTACCTTTAAAATAATCAATCTCTAAAACATGGAAGATAATTGTATAGACCAGCCATCCGTTAACTATGTGTATTAAAAGATTCACAATATGATAACCCAGGGGCGAATTCTGACAGAAGAAATAATTCAGCGATATGGTGTAGTACAGGACAAACCTGTTGGAATAAAAGTTCCATATGGCCTTGAAATCCAAAGGATCCCGGATGGCATAATTATTCGTTATGGAACCAAAATCATCCAGGGTAAATGGCGCGGTAAAACTGTTAGAATACACTATTAATCCAATCAATGCTATTAATATATATGGCATGTACTTTTTACTCAATATGTCTTTTGTTCTATTCACCACATTATCACCACTATTATAGAATATCCTACCTCAAATGGTCGTACAGGCTGATTACTTTCTGCCATACGTCCAGATACATTCCTTCATCTTCAAAGTCAGGTATATTGCCCAGCCTCCATAAGGATATCCCCTGAATCCCGAACAATCCGGCCAGCTTTATCTTTGCCGTGACACTTCTGCTGTCTTCATACCAAATGACATTGCTTACTCCGGTATCCGGATTATAGTAAGTTATGTAAGGATTCTCATACGTATTTGAATACTCAACAACTACATTTTGCATATTATCCTCGTTCTTTATTCTGTTTCTGATCATCTGGTAAGTAGGTTGGTATGGATAGCTGTTTATGACCTTTCCGTCTTTTTTCTGCCACTGGGCTGAGCCGAAAGAAATCTGCAGCCATACTTTGCTCGGATCCTGAATGCCTGTGCTTTCATCGGTTATTGCTTTTAAACCGAAGTATACCATTTCATAAGGGGTAAGGGGAGTGGAAACAAATCCGCTGTCTCTTTCCGCCTCATTCAAGAACTTCGCATTATAGTCATGGGCCATCAGGATCACTTTATCAGCAGCTTCTCCTATGGTTTTATAATCATACCCGTCATAGTAAGCTTCACCGGGCTTAAACGCCGGATGTACCGCCACATAAAGCTTTTTGCCTGATTTGTCTGTTTCGGCTCTCAACTCGGTAATAAAGGCATTGAAGTACTCCTGGTTTTCCTTACCGCTAAGCGCCTCAAAGTCTATGACGACACCGTCAAAGCCCGACTCTTCATCTCCTTTCCTGATGGATGCAATAGCTTTGCAAATACTGTCAATAACATTCTTGCGTACTTCAGGGTTTTTGATGATGTATTCCACCAGACCAACACTTCCGTGGGAATCATCCGTTTTTATTCGTGTCTCATTTGAAGCAAATACACTGAGCTGGGTGGAAACTCCCTTTTGTCTGGCTAATTCCAGTACCCTGGAAAATCCTTCGGGCAGTATAAAGTCGTTGCCATTTTGGGAAGTGGTGTTCAACACGACCATTCCGCTTTCAGCATCATACTCCAGGCGGCACCAGCCAAAGCTCACGGAATCCAGAACTTCTATGTAATCTTTCTGCGTATAGCCATTATGGGCATAAAAAGCATGCAACTCGCTTATACCACGGTTGAGCTTTTCATACATGCGCATCATCATAACCGCAGCCTGCTCTCTCGTGGCATTGCTTTTTGGGGCAAAGAGGTTTCCCGGAAGTCCCTTGACTATCCCCAGGTCTTTGGCTATATTTATGTATCCGAGGTTTTCAGTCACATCGCTGAAGGATTGGTATGAAAGAGACGGCTGCAGGGCAAGGTTTTCCAGCCCGATGCATCTTATTATCATTATGGCAATCTCTTCCCGGGTGATATTGTCCTGTGGCCTGAAATATTCCTCCTTTGTTGCCACCCCTTTCCTGAGGGCGGTTTCCACATACGGGTAATAGAACTTCGATTTGTCCTGATTATCGGCAAAGCTTCCCTCCTCGGGACTGACAAGTTCCCAGCCCATCAGGCGCACCAGGAAAGTAACAAACTCGCCCCTGGTAATTGTTTTTCCGTATCCAAACTGATTATTGCCAATGCCGTTGGTAATCCCAATCTCCCTCAGCATGTTTATTGCATCAAGGGCATAGCTGTTTGCAGGAACATCAGAAAAAAGCACTACGGTTTCTGTATCTCCCGCAGCGAAAACAGAAGAGTGGACAAGAACCATGGCCATTATCAAAACTGCACTGACAAGTCTGCTGAAATATATTTTCATAATGCGTATACCTCCCAATTATCATTTGACTCCCCGAATCATGAAAAATCAGTTAAGTGTCTTGACTCCATTTTTATATAAACTGTTCCTTCATGGTTTTCACGATGCCAAAACCTAAAAGAATTCTATCATAAACCGAAGTTCATTGGTAGCCCGGGACTGTTCAATCACTTCTGCATATCTGTTTCAAGTTCCGGACGCGCTTCAAATTGGTTTGAGTTAAGAAGACTGAATGGATGATTGTTATGGCACCGGCAAACCAGGTCAGATCTTCGAAAGGTATGCCCGACTGCATGGTTCTGCGGGAGAAAATACACTATATTTATATTGGTTAAAATAAGTATAATATGTTAGAATAATTAAGGTTAATCTTAGTAAATAAAGAGAGGGTAACGATGGACAGGGATATATATCTTGATAACAGTGCCACTACAAGACCCTATGATGAGGTCATCGAATATATAAATCATATTAATTCAAACATATATGGCAATCCTTCTTCCCTGCATAAAAAGGGGATTGAAGCGGAACGGCTGATTAAAAAAGCAAGAGACATTATTGCCCAGTCTCTGGGTGCCGAGAACAAGGAGATCTATTTCACTTCCGGAGGCACGGAATCCAACAATCTTGCAGTCAGAGGATATCTTGAGGCCAATCCCAGAAAGGGCAACCACATAATCACCACCCGAATAGAACATCCTTCGGTATTGGAAACCTGCAAATACCTTTCGCAAAAAGGGTACAGGGTTGACTACCTTGATGTGGACAGCAGGGGAACAGTAAACCTCGAGCAGTTGAAGAATGTTATGGATGAAGAAACCGCGTTAATCACAATAATGGTTGTCAATAACGAAATAGGATCTGTCCAGCCCATTGAAGAGATCGTAAAAATAAAAAACGCAGTCAACAGGAATGCGGTTTTGCATATGGACGCGGTGCAAGCGTATGGAAAGATCAGGCTTTATCCCAAAAAGCTTGGGGTGGACATGCTTTCCATAAGTTCACATAAAATACACGGGCCTAAGGGTGTCGGCGCTGTCTGGATAAATAAAAACTTAAGAATTAAGCCGATCTTGTTTGGAGGAGGGCAGGAATCACTAATCCGGTCAGGTACGGAAAACGTATCGGGAATAGCCGGTTTTGGAATGGCCGCAGAAATAACTTTCAGGGATATGGAGTCAAACCTGGAAAAAGTAACAAGGCTCAGGGATTTGTTTATAGAAAGGCTTGAGACAGAGATCAAAGATTTTCATATTAACTCACCGGAGGATGCCTCTCCCTATATCCTGAATGTATCTTTTCCGGATTTGCGCGCCGAGGTGCTGCTTCATCATCTGGAAGAATCAAATATCTACGTGTCCACCGGTTCGGCCTGTTCCTCAAGGAAAAACATCCACAGCCATGTGCTGGAGGCGATCCGACTGGACAAGTGCTATATAAGCGGAGCTATAAGATTCAGTTTTTCAGCTTTCAATACCGAGCAGGATGTGCTGGACACCATTGCTGCGCTTAAGATGATAATACCGAAAATCAGAATACAAAAGAACAAGCGGAGGTAGTTTTGATTAAATGAAAAGGGTAATTTTGGTTCGTTATGGCGAAATAGCTCTGAAAGGTTTAAACAGGAATGTATTTGAGTCAAAGCTCATTAAAAACATTAAAACGGCTCTTTATGGCCTTGGTAAAATTGAGGTAATAAGTTCCCAGTCAAGAATATACATAGAGCCGGAGTCCGAGGATTATGACATAGATGATGCCTTAAACCGTCTGTCAAAAGTTTTCGGAATAGTATCCGTAAGCCCTGTTTGGAAAATAAATACAGACTTCGGGGAGATTAAGGAATATGCCCTTAAGCTGGCTCAAAACCTCAAAGAGAAAAAAGGATATACTACATTTAAAGTTGAGACCAAAAGGGGAAACAAGCGTTTTCCAATGGATTCACCGGAAATCAACAGGGAACTGGGGGCATACATTTTGGAAAACGTTCCGGGTTTAGCGGTTGACGTCAACAACCCTTCCTTTGTCCTGCATGTTGAGGTCAGGGAATGGTCATATGTATATTCGGAAATAATCCCCGCTCCTGCCGGTATGCCCATGGGAACCAACGGGAAAGCCGTACTGCTTCTGTCAGGCGGTATCGACAGCCCGGTGGCAGGGTGGATGATGGCAAAACGCGGAGTGGAGATTGAAGCTGTTCATTTTTACAGCTATCCCTACACCAGTGAAAGGGCCAGGGAAAAGGTTATCGAACTGGCAAGGATCATGTCCTTATACTGCATTGACATAAATCTTCATATAGTACCCTTTACGGATATACAACTGGAAATCAACGATAAATGTCCGGAAGACGAGATAACTATAATAATGCGCAGGGTGATGATGCATATATCGGAGAAAATTGCGCATTTAACCGGCGCCCTTGCCCTGATCACAGGAGAGAGCCTTGGACAGGTGGCAAGCCAGACCATTCACAGCCTTGCCTGCACAAACGCAGCTGTGACCATGCCTGTATTCAGGCCACTAATAGGCATGGATAAAAATGAAGTAATTGAAATAGCAAGGAAAATCAATACCTTTGAGACTTCAATACTGCCCTATGAGGACTGCTGTACGGTTTTTGTCGCAAAACACCCGAAAACAAAGCCCAGGCTTGACCAAATAGAGAAATCCGAATCGAACCTTGAAATCCGTGAAATGATAGATAAGGCGGTGGAGAACAGGGAAATTGTGAAACTCCGATTAGGCAAGGTTCTATCTGAATAAAGGCATTAAAACCGTTATGACCCTTAGCCTACATATGAGGATGAAGCATGTATGGTTCCCCTTTTGAAATATTTTATTCTAAACCTCACCGGTTCTAATATGTATATAATAGGGAGCAAAAGCGGTGATTCGGTTGGAGCTAATATATGCTGGTTTCTTGTATGCGTGGTAAAAAGTGGCTGAAGGTTTTGATTATTGTACTTTTATCCTTGATACTCCTGTTAATTGTTGGGGCCTATATCATCCTCAACCGGCAGACCATTTACATGGGCATAAGGTTTGAAAGTATTGATTTGAGCAGACTTGATCGTGAACAGGCAGCTGATTTGATTGAAGAATATTTCAAAAAAAAATACTCAAGAGGGCATATTACTTTTATATACAAAGACTGCACCTGGACTGTAGACCAGGATGATATAAACTTAAGATACCCGATTGAGAAAATAATAGATAAGGCCTATAGCATCGGTAGGACCGGAAACCTGTTTCGAAGACTTTATGAAATTGCAAACGTCCGGTTCAATGGAGTTCAAATACAGGCAAGGCTTCAGTTTGACGAGGAACTTCTGAGGAAGAAACTGGCGGAAATCAAGCTGCAGATCGATACAAAAGGCAGAAATGCCGCTGTTAAGTATGAAAACGGGAAAATCAGCATTATTAGGGATGAACCGGGAACCCTTTTGGATATTGACAAGAACTTCCGCTTGTTCTCTCAAAGGGTTCTTTCCGACGATTTCTACGAAGTGCCATTGGTAGTTGATAAATTTAAACCTGAGATTACCTATGATGATGTCAAGGTTATAAATCATGTATTGTCCACCTTTACCACAACGTTTAACCCAAAGGATGTCAACAGGACGCACAATGTCAAAATTTCCTGTGAAAAGATAAACGGAATAATACTGATGCCCGGTGATGTCTTTTCCATGAACAAGGCATTGGGTCCAAGAACAGCGGAAAACGGCTACAAGGAAGCTCTGATAGTTTATAAAAACGAATACATAGACGGCATTGGCGGCGGGGTGTGCCAGACCACGACAACTTTATACAATTCAGTTCTGCTGTCAAAACTAAAAGTCCTGGAAAGAACTCATCACTCACTGCCTTCCCTATATGTCGGTCTGGGTCAGGACGCGACTATTTCGGGCGACTATATCGACTTCAAATTCCAGAATGATAAGGACTTTCCCGTCTGTATAAGCACGGAGGTTGATAACAACAAGATCATAATCAGGATACTGGGAAAAAAGGAAAATGATTTCACGGTCAAGCTGGTTTCGAAAGTAGTGGAGAAATATGAGCCCGGTGTGGCGGAAATAGAAATTGATAACAAACTGGCATTTGGTGAAAAAGTTGTGGAAAGGAAAGCCAGGGTTGGTTTTCGGGTGATCCTGTACAGGGAAACCTATGACAGGAACGGTAAACTGGTAAGCAGGGAAAAAATATCCGATGATGTATACAAACCTGTGAAAGCTCTAGTAAAAATGAACAAAAGCTACTATAATTATCTATATGGTTCAGAAGAAGAAAAGGATTAAAGCAAGAAAAGAGGTTAAAAACATGAACAAAAACGGAAATGAAAGCAGCATATACGATAAAGAAGTCGTCTGTCCTGTATGTGATACCAGCTTTACTGTTACGAGGGTAAAATCAAGAACATTCAAGGTAGCATCCAGAGATTCTGATTTCTGCACCCATTATGAAGGTACCAACCCGCTGTTGTATGAAGTATGGGTATGTGAGAATTGTGGATATGCATCCCTGGAAGATTCCTTTGATAAGATAGGATTCAAGGATGCAAAGAAAATAAAGGCGGAAATTGAACCAAAGTGGACAAAGAGAAGCTTTTCCGGTGAAAGGACTATTGATATGGCACTGGAAGCTTTTAAACTTGCACTTTACAATCTGCAGGTAAGGAATGCACCATCCAGCGAGCGCGCCAAAATATGCCTGAGAATTGCATGGTTGTACAGGTTCAAGGGTGATATCGAAGAAGAAAAACGCTTTCTTGGCTTTGCCCTGAATAGTTATTGTGGTGCCTATCAGAATGAGCGTTTTCCCCTGGACAAGCTGGATGAATATACCTGCATGTACATGATAGCGGAACTGAATCGTCGGCTGGGTAACTTTGAAGAATCCCTCAAGTGGTTCAGCAGATTGATCAGCTCACCTGAGGCATTGAAAAACAGAATGCTTATAAACACTGCCAGGGAACAGATACAAATTTTGAAAGAACAAATGGGAAAATCAGGTACATAGAACCAGGTAACTGTAAAAATCAAAGCTTAAAACTTAAATATATACAATATTTGTTACCTGCAAATTGTTGACGGAGGCATGCATAGATGAAAGCTGGGAAATTACCTAATGACGTGTTGAAAAAGATTATACTGGACAAATTGAAAAAAACAAGAACCGATATTCTTGTAAGGCCGGGCATAGGCGAAGACTGCTGTGCCATTGATTTTGGTGAAAACATCTGTCTTCTGTCAACCGATCCGATTACAGGAGCTGTAAATGAAATAGGCAGACTGGCGGTACATATTTCCTGCAATGACATTGCTTCCTGCGGTGTTGAACCTCTGGGCCTTTTGATAACAATTCTTGCTCCGGTGGATACAACGGTAAAGGACATAGAAGCCATAATGGATCAAATAACTCATGAAACTGCTTCCCTGAATGTTGAAGTAATAGGAGGACATACGGAAATAACAGAAGCTGTTAACCGATGTGTAATAGTATGTACTGCGATAGGAAAAGTCCTGAAGAATAGAATGGTGACTACCTCAGGCGCACGCCCGGGAGACGACGTAGTAATGACAAAGTCCGCCGGACTGGAGGGCACTTCCATAATAGCCCACGACAAAGAGGCATATCTGGCGGAGAAGCTTGGCACAGCGCTGGTAGAAAGGGCAAAAACTTTTATTGACAGGATCAGCGTCGTAAAAGAAGGGGTAATCGCCGGAAAATACGGAGTCAATTCAATGCATGATGCTACCGAAGGAGGTATTCTTGGAGCAGTATGGGAGATCGCCGAAGCATCAGGGGTAGGAGTCAGAATATATAGGGAGAGAATCCCTATCGAACCTGAAACCCTGGAAATATCAAGGCTGTTTGAAATAGACCCCCTGAAGCTTATTTCCAGTGGCTGCATGGTTATTACATGCCCCGATGGAGAGGGCCTGGTGAACGAACTGAAAAGAAACGGAATAGATGCTTCCATTATCGGAAAGGTTACAGGCTGCAAGGATAAGAAGCTTATATCGGAAAGTCATGTCGAAGATATTCTCCAGCCTGGATCGGATGAGCTTTATAAAGCCATATGAAATGCCGTTCAAACGTGATAGACTGAAATGTTTCTTTAAACTGACTCCCAGTATCATTTTTTGTCAATTTGTTGACATACCGGTTATTAATTATTATAATTTGAGTAAAATGCATATTTATTGAGATTTTTTGTTAAGTATGCAATTTATGTCAATCAGTATGCAAACAAATGATTGAGTATTCAATGTAATCAGGAATACTTGCAGGATATACCTGTTGATATCTATTAAGCCACAAGCGATGATGTATACGGGGAAATGGAGGATAAAAATGTACAGCTTAAACCAGATAAAAAAAATAGATCCTGAACTGGCAAAGGTTATAGAAAAAGAAGTGGATCGCCAAAGAAACAACCTGGAACTGATAGCTTCTGAGAATTTTGTAAGCGAAGCGGTCATGGAAGCTTTGGGAACTCCTTTGACAAACAAGTATGCAGAAGGTTATCCCGGAAAAAGATATTACGGTGGCTGTGATTTTGTCGACATTGCAGAAAATCTGGCCATAGAAAGAGCAAAACAACTTTTCGGCGCGGAACATGCCAATGTACAACCCCATTCGGGTGCTCAGGCCAACATGGCAGTTTTTTTTGCGGTTTTGAATCCCGGAGATACGGTTCTTGGCATGAATCTTGCCCATGGTGGGCACCTAAGCCATGGAATGGCTAAAAACATTTCCGGAAAATACTATAACGTCATATCCTACGGTGTCAGAAAAGAGGATTGCAGGATAGACTATGATGAGGTTAGAAAGCTGGCAAAAGAACACAGGCCCAAATTGATAATTGCCGGTGCCAGTGCTTACCCGAGAATAATAGATTTCAAGCTTTTCAGAGAAATTGCCGATGAAGTGGGAGCCTACCTTATGGTAGATATGGCACATATTGCCGGTCTGGTTGCAGCTGGCCTCCATCCAAATCCGGTACCTTATGCCCACTTTGTTACCACCACTACTCATAAAACTCTGCGAGGGCCAAGGGGCGGTATGATATTGTGCACTGCCGAACTGGCAAAGAAACTGGACAGCGCTGTTTTTCCGGGAATACAGGGTGGGCCGCTGATGCATGTAATTGCCGCAAAGGCAGTGAGTTTAAAGGAAGCCCTTTCTGATGAATTTAAATCTTACCAGACACAAATCGTCAAGAATGCAAAAGCCCTTGCCAATGCGTTGATGGAAAGGGGATTCAATCTTGTATCCGGAGGTACCGACAATCATCTCATGCTGGTAGACCTGCGCAATAAGGGAATCACCGGTAAGGAAGCCCAGCAAAGGCTGGATGAAGTATATATTACAGCAAACAAAAACGGTATTCCTTTTGATCCGGAAAAGCCAACCGTCACCAGCGGACTCCGTCTTGGAACTCCTTCAGTGACCACAAGGGGTATGAAAGAGGATGACATGGTTGAGATTGCAGAGCTTATTTCGCTTACCCTAACGGATTTTGAAAACAACAAGGAGATTGTCAGACGTAGGGTAAAAGAGCTGACAACCAAATATCCGTTGTATTAGAAACAAGGAACCATGGGTGCCTTTATGGCACCCTTTTTTGTACAGTTACTGATTTGTGGAAACACAGCCGGTAAAAATGATATAATTATTACTGTTAATGGTTATATTAGCAATATGTACACAAAGGATGACGGTGATTATGAAAAAAAAAGAGCCGTTGGCTTACAGGATGAGACCCAGGACAATTGAAGAATTTGTAGGTCAGGAAGAGATTGTCGGAAAAGGGAAACTGCTATACAGAATGATAAAGGCCGATCGGATTTCTTCCGTAATATTCTACGGACCGCCGGGTACCGGCAAGACATCCCTTGCAAGGATCATCGCTGAATCTACGAAAACGCCTTTTGAGAAATTGAACGCAGTTACGGCAGGAGTAGCAGATATAAAGAGGATTGTCGCTGATACCCAGAATCCCATGCTTAACCCAAAAGGCAAAACCGTGCTTTTCATAGATGAAATCCATCGTTTTAACAGATCGCAGCAGGATGCGCTGCTTCCATATGTTGAGGACGGCACCATAGTTTTGATCGGCGCAACTACGGAAAATCCCTTTTTTGAAGTAAACAAGGCGCTTATCTCCAGGTCATCGGTTTTTATGCTAAAACCGCTGTCGGAACAGCATATAATAAAACTATTGAAAAATGCGTTGACCGATAGGGAGAGAGGTTTGGGAGAATACGAAATTGAAATAGATGATGACGTATTGAAATACCTTGCCAATGTTTGCAATGGCGATGCCCGTATAGCCCTGAACGCTCTTGAACTGGCAGTGATCACTTCAGAGATGGACAAGGACGGAAAGTTGCATATAGACATGTCGGTGATTGAGGAATGTGTACAGAAGAGGGCTATTGCCTTTGACAAATCGGGAGAGATGCACTATGACAACATCAGCGCTTTTATTAAATCCATGAGGGGAAGTGATCCGGACGCAGCGGTGTTTTACCTTGCCAGGGCTTTATATGCCGGAGAAGACCCGGAGTTTTTGGCCCGGAGGATAATGATATGCGCTTCCGAAGACGTCGGAATGGCAAACCCAAATGCTTTGGTAGTGGCGACTGCCGCCGCTGAAGCCGTAAGAATGGTTGGGATGCCTGAAGCAAGGATTATATTGGCCCACGCCGCCGTTATGGTGGCCACCAGCCCCAAGTCCAACTCGGCTTATATGGCAATAGAACAGGCTCTTAAGGATGTTGAAACAAAGCGAACCGGTGAAGTCCCGATGCATCTGAGAAATGCGGTTACAAAGGGAATGGAAGATCTGGGATACGGGGTCGGATACAAATATGCCCATGACTTTCCCGGAAACATCGTAGATCAGGATTATCTACCGGAAGAGATGAAAGGGACTGTGTATTACAGACCGACTGCCAACGGATACGAACGCAGGATCAAGGAGTGGCTGGAAGAAAGAAGAAAAGGCTGAACTTATGGCACCGGCACAGCAAATTAAAATGCAAAATTCATATACAATCGTTCAGTTTTGTTGTATAATGTTTAACAGTTAGCACCGGGAGGAACCACATGGATATCAAGAAACGCATTTTTGCATGGATAATACTGGCAGGCTTTATATTGCTCTTGGTTAATATATTTGTTTTCCACTACTTTTTGGAGCTAAGCGCAGTTATTTACGTGATAATATGCTTATACTTCTTTTTGGTAATTAACAGAAAGAATTAGTATATGTATTTTAAATATAACTTCATTTATCTGTGAGGGGAATAATTTGTGATGGTGGGGTGAACTGATAGTGCATTTCAAGTACGGTTATGGAAAAACCTATAAGGAATTTGACGTTGATGATGAAAACATATTGGTGGAATTAAGGCAAAATGACGTGAACTTCACACTTACGGGAGCTGATGAGGTAAAAAGGGCACTGCAGAATCCAATCGGAACCGAGCGTCTGTCCGGGATAGTAAAGCCCGGAGAAAAAGTCGCTATCGTCACCAGCGATATTACAAGGCCTATGCCAAGCAAAATCGTGCTTCCACTGATTCTGGAGGAACTGAGAGAAGCCGGGGTAAGCTATGGAGACATAACCGTGGTTTTTGCCCTGGGAAGCCATAGAAAGCACACGGAGGAAGAAAAAAAATACCTGGTGGGAGAAGATGTATACAACAAGGTTCAATGTATAGACAGCGACCCTGCAGATTTCGTTCATCTTGGGGTTACATCAAGAGGGACGCCGGTGGATATTTTCAGTGTTGTGGCAAAGGCTGACAGGAGAATATGCCTGGGCAATATCGAATATCACTACTTTGCAGGGTACAGCGGTGGGGCAAAGGCCATAATGCCCGGTGTTTCCACCAGGGCTGCAATCCAGTCCAACCACAGTGCAATGGTATTGGATGAAGCCAGAGCGGGAGCTTTGGAAGACAACCCGGTCCGTCTTGATATCGAAGAGGCTGTCAAATTCATCCCCATAGATTTTATTCTAAACGTAGTTTTGGACGAGAGGAAAAACATCATTAAAGCTGTAGCCGGGCATCACGTGCTTGCCCACAGGGAAGGATGCAAATTTCTTGACAGCCTGTACAAAGTGGAGATACCTAAGAAGGCTGACATTGTCATTACAACACCGGGAGGTTATCCCAAGGATATAAACCTTTATCAGGCGCAGAAAGCCCTGGACAACTCCAAACATGCCGTCAGGGACGGGGGTATCGTAATTTTGCTGGCATCCTGCACCGAAGGCCTGGGTGAAAAGGTGTTTGAAAGGTGGATGCTGAATGCTTCGTCTCCTGACAGCTTGATAAGCGACATACAAAGGAATTTTGAGCTGGGAGGGCACAAAGCTGCCGCAATAGCTCTCGTATTAAAAAAGGCAAAAATTTTCCTGGTATCTGATTTGGAGGAAGAGTTCGTCAGGAGCCTTTTCATGGAGCCGTTCAGGGATGTGAACGATGCCTTGGAAAAAGCCTTTGAGGAGTTGGGCAAGGATGCCAAAGTCCTGCTCATGCCCTACGGTGGTTCAACCCTGCCTGTAATCGCATGATTTTACAGTTTGATTCTTATGCTTGTATATAAATACCTCCTGTTGAAAATACTATTGTTAGTGAATAAATGCAGGTATGATTTGATTTATGAACGTCAACTGCACGTGTATTTTCTCAATGCGGGAGGTGTTTTTTATTATTGTAGCAGTCCAGCAAGGTCTTGATGACATTAAGAATGCTCTCAGGAGCAGAGGATATCAGGTGGTTGATCTGGAAACATACAGGTATCCCATTGATGCAATCATATATACGGGCAGGTCCTTTCAATTATCCCATATTACCTCCAATAATTTTCAACAGGTGAGTACCGGTATAAGGGACAATTACGGCATTTTAATGATAAATGCAAAGGAAAAGAGCATAGACGACATAGAGAGGATTCTGAACTCGAGGAGTTATTCTCCGTTGTTTTAGGGGATATTCAATTAATTAAAATTTTAACAAATATCTTTTTTTTATTGACTTTTATTACTTATAGTGCTAATCTTATTATGTTAAAACCAAGTAATATACTTGGAATTGGGGGATTGTATGAAATGAAGCTATCAACCAGAGGAAGATATGGGGTAAAGGCCATGCTGGATATCGCTGTTCACTCTTCCGAGGGACAGGTTTCATTAAAAAGTATAGCAGAAAGACAAGATATCTCAGAAAACTATCTTGAGCAATTATTTGCTGTACTTAAAAAAACCGGTCTTGTTAAAAGCGTTAGAGGAGCACAGGGAGGGTATTACCTTGCCAGCAGTCCTGAAAATATTACCATAGGTGAAATTCTGCGTGCCCTGGAAGGTTCTCTGGCGCCTGTGGACTGTGTTTTGGAAGAAAATCCGCATAATTGTTCCAAGGCTGACCATTGTGTAACAAGGCTTATATGGGAAAGAATGAGGGACAAAATAAATGAAGCGGTGGATTCGATAAGCCTTTTTGATCTTGTCAAGGAATATAACAGGATGAACAAAGGCGACAATTACATGTACTATATTTAACCCCATTAAGTTTCAGTGATATCAAATTGCCATTGGCACACATGGAAATCCTATTATTTTAGTAGAAATTATTGTTTAAAGTAAACAATGTAGGGAAAAATAATAATTAATAAATTAATACTAAGGGGTAATCACGATGGGAAACAGATTCATATACTTGGATCACGCAGCAACAACTGCAGTAAAACCTGAAGTGTTGGAAGAAATGCTTCCTTATTTTACCGAAAAGTACGGCAACCCGTCTTCAATATATTCAATCGGCCGGGAAAGCAGAAAAGCTATTGATGAAGCCCGGGACAGAGTTGCTGCTGCACTGGGTGCAAAATCCAACGAAATCTTCTTTACAGGATCCGGCACAGAGGCTGATAACTGGGCTATCAAAGGAATTGCCTATACCAACAGGAAGAAGGGAAAACACATCATTACCACGGCTATTGAACATCATGCTGTGCTTCATACCTGTCAGTACCTGGAAAGCGATGGTTTTGAAGTTACATATTTGCCTGTGGATAAAGATGGCCTTGTATCTCCTGAACAAGTAAGAGAAGCAATCAGGCCCGATACCATTCTGATCAGCGTAATGTTTGCCAATAATGAGATTGGTACCATCCAGCCTATTGCCGAAATCGGCAAGATTGCCAGGGAAAAAGGCGTGTATTTTCACACTGATGCGGTACAAGCTGTAGGAAACATTCCTATAAACGTGGATGAGCTTAATGTTGACCTCTTATCCCTTTCCGCCCATAAATTCTATGGTCCAAAGGGTGTTGGGGCGCTTTACATAAGGAAAGGTACAAAAATCAATTCATTCATTCACGGAGGCGCTCAGGAAAGAGGCAGAAGGGCAAGCACTGAAGCTGTTGCAAACATCGTCGGCCTGGGCAAGGCTATAGAGATCGCCACGGCAAATATCGATGAGTATAATAAAAAACTGATAGCTTTAAGAGACAGGACTATTGATGAAGTAATGAGCAAAATTCCCTATGTCAGGTTAAACGGTCATAGAGAAAAGAGACTTCCCGGTAATGTAAACTTTTCCTTTGAGTTCATCGAAGGGGAATCATTACTGCTCATGCTGGATATGAAAGGAATCGCTGCTTCCAGTGGCTCAGCCTGCACTTCCGGTTCTCTTGATCCATCCCACGTTCTTCTGGCTATCGGATTGCCTCATGAGATAGCCCACGGATCATTGAGAATAACTTTTGGGGAAGAGAATACCCAGGAAGATGTAGATCAACTCATGGAAGTACTTCCGGATATAGTAAGCAGGCTCAGGGAAATGTCGCCATTATACGAAGCAGTCAGGAAAGGGGTATAAAAATGTATAGCGAAAAGGTAATGGATCACTTCATGAATCCAAGAAATGTAGGTGAAATTGAAAACGCTGACGGAGTAGGTCAGGTTGGTAATCCCAAATGCGGGGATATAATGAAAATGTATCTCAAAATAGAAAACGGTATAATCCAGGATGCTAAATTTAAAACTTTCGGCTGTGGTGCAGCTGTAGCAACCAGCAGTATGGCAACTGAACTTGTAAAGGGAAAGACAATAGAAGAGGCATTAAAAATTACCAACAAAGCAGTGGCAGAAGCTCTGGACGGACTGCCGCCCGTTAAAATGCACTGTTCCGTTCTTGCGGAAGAAGCAATCAGAGCTGCAATTGATGATTATATGATGAAAAACGGCATGAAAGACGGCAGCGGAAGTGACAATAACGCATGCGGAAGAAGATGTGATGATGTGCATCATCACAACATTGATGACGAAGAGGGAAACTAACAAAGAGAAACAGAGGAGTTTAGTCAACATGACTAAAATAAAGGTAATGGTTGGTATGAGCGGTGGCGTGGACAGTTCTGTGGCTGCCGCTATATTATTGGACAGGGGTTATGATGTGGTGGGCGCTACCCTGCAGATATGGCCGGATATGGGTGAAGAGCGCAAGGTCAGCGAAGGAGGATGCTGTTCCCTTACTGCCGTTGATGATGCCAGAAGGGTCGCCAACAAGTTGGGAATTCCATATTATGTTCTGAATTTTAAAGAAATTTTCAATAGCAAGGTAATTGAGTACTTTAAAGCCGAATACCTCAGAGGGCGTACACCCAACCCGTGCATTGCGTGTAACAGGCATGTGAAATTTGAAGCCATGCTTA